>PPYE01046331.1_pt1 | contig 53586 bp, 40 predicted proteins | sample 1559881 | NCBI WGS metagenome assembly PPYE01 (sample SAMN08240022, study PRJNA423297) | Human gut metagenome, whole genome shotgun sequencing project.
GGATTTGAAGAGAAGCCGCAGAGTCAGCTAAAGGTCAGACCATAGAATTCTGATGTGATTTTTATCCAACATTTAGGATTCTATTAACCACGTTTCTAACTAAAAATCGCTTGTTTGTGGTCATTGACTTTTCAGAAACTCAATTTATTTGCACCTAAATTTCTAACTATCCTTATAAATCAATCAACTATCTAATTTATTAAAACTTTATCTTCACCCAAACATTGAAAACTCATTTATTAATTGTCGTGGTTTCCACTAATGAATACGGATGATGGGTAACGTGAATTTTCTATGCCGTAAATTTCGACTCGCAAGAGATTGTTGCTCATGAAGAACAGACTCAAGAAAATTGTATCAAATCTTTTCTTTCCGGCGACAGCTACAAAAATGGGCGCCGAAGCACCCAATAGTCAGAAATTTTGGTTTTAAAGCTTTTCGCTCCTGCCGCCCTTCGGCTGCCACTTCATGAAATGGTGTTCAGCCAGAGACACCATCCAGTCCAGGACCAGTGCAAACGCAGTCAGAACCAAAATACCGGCCATAACCGTGTTGATATCAAACGTACTTTCAGCCTGCAGAATCAGGTAACCGACACCGCTTGCGGAACCTAAGTATTCGCCGACGACCGCACCGACGAAGGCCATACCGACGGAAGAATGCAGCGAAGAAAACACCCAGCTCATCGCGCTCGGAAGATAAACAAATCGGAGCAGCTGAGTTTTATTGGCGCCGAGCATGCGAGCACTCGCCAGCACATTCGGGCTAACCTCTCGAACGCCTTGATAGACGTTGAAGAACACGATGAAAAAGACCAGCGTGATACCGAGGGCAACTTTAGAGCCGATGCCAAGACCGAACCAAACACCGAAAATCGGAGCCAGGATCACGCGAGGCATGGAGTTCAAACCCTTGATATAAGGATCTGCGATCGCCGCAGCCGTCGGAGCAAGTGCGAGCCAAAGGCCGACGAGAAGACCGGCAGCAGTACCAAAAATAAACGCAAGAACAGTTTCCGTCAGCGTAACGGCAAGGTTGGGATAGATTTCTAAGTTAACAGCAAACCAGTCCCAAATAACCTTTCCGATCTGAACCGGTTCACCGAAAAAGAAGGCGGCCTGGTTCTCATCCTGAAACATGAACGGAGGAATGAGGCCGGGCTTCGTCATCAGCCACCAGAATAAGAAAATTGCAACGAGCAGAAGGAGCTGGCAGGTGACTAACTTGGTTTTTGACTGAAGAATAGGTGTGCTTCCTTTTTTCATTTTATTTCACCCGATTTCTCTGGTTCTCATAGCCCTTGAGCACCTCTTCGCGAAGGTCGGCCCAAATGGCGTTGTGCAGTTCAATGAAGCGCGGTGTGACACGGACTTCGGCCACGTCACGCGGACGAGCGATGTCGATATAGAACTCACCGATCGGATGAGAACCCGGGCCGGCGGAGAAAACCACCACGCGGTCGGAAATCGAAATAGCTTCGTCTAAGTCGTGCGTAATAAAGAGCACGGCCTTTTTCTTCTGCGACCACAGAGCCAGCACTTCGTTTTCCATCAGCTGGCGGGTCTGAATATCCAAAGCGGAGAACGGCTCGTCCATCAGAATGATGTCCGGATCCATGATCAGCGTCTGAGCCAGAGCAACACGCTTTCTCATACCGCCGGAGAGTTCATGCGGATAACGGTCTTCAAAACCGCTCAAACCCACGCGCGAGAGCCAATGACGGGCTTGTTCATGGCGTTCTTTCTCAGGAACGCCCTTAAACTGCAGACCTGCAGAAACGTTATCAATAGCCGTTCTCCAGGGCATCAATGCCTCGGCCTGGAACATGTAGCCGGCTCGCTTATTTAAACCGACAAGCTCCTCTCCGAAAACCTTGACGGTTCCTTTTGACGGCGTTAAAAGTCCCGCTGCCATATTAAGTACGGTCGATTTACCGCATCCTGTCGGACCGACGACGCTGACAAACTCACCGTCTCCGATTGTTAAATTCACATCTCTAACGGCCGTGTAGTGTTTATTGTCATCGCTGACAAAACTGCACGTCACATCGTCAAATTCCACTGCTGGCTGATTCATCTTGAATGCTGTGTATTCGTTGTTATTCGGTTTCTCTTGGGCGGAGCGCCTAGGCTCCGCCTCTTATTTTATTTATTTAGCCGGATATTTCTTTAAGGCTTCATCAACAAATTTATTGGTATAAACCTTGGTTAAATCAATCTTGGCAGGGTCGATCTTATCGTTCACGGTCTGAAGGGCGCCTAGAGAAATCTTGGCGCAGCCGTCCGGGAAGCGTCCGTCCGGAGACAGAGCGTCACGGTTGCCTTCGAAACCGGCAAGATAAATGTCACGGTTGCCCATTAAGTAGGAAGCCGGAACAACCTTGGCAACTTCTTCCGGAGTGGCCTTGGAGAGCCATTCGTCAGCACGGACGATGGCGTTGGTCAGAGCCTGAACAGTCTGGGGATTCTTTTCGATGAAAGAAACCGGTGCGTAGAGGCAGCCGGCAGGCATCGTGCCGCCGAAGAAGCTTTCGGATTCTTTAACTTTACGGGTGTCGGCAACGAGCTTGGCGTCACCGTTCTTCAGAAGAATCGTGATAACCGGATCAAGGTTAATTAAGGCATCAATCTGGCCGCTTCTGATGGCAGAAACTGCGCCGGAAGAAGAACCGACACCGATGAAAGCAACGTCCTTAGGTCCGAGGCCGCCCTTCTTGAGGATGAAGTTGGCAACCATCTGAGAAGAAGAGCCCGGAGCGGTTACACCGACTTTCTTGCCCTTCAGATCGCTCAGCTGTTTGTAGTCTTTCATTGTCTTGTTGGAGACAACGAGAGCCAGCTGAGGCGCACGGCCCTGCAGAACAAAGGCGGTCATGGGCTGCTTTTTAGCCTGCATGGAGATGGTATGTTCAAAGGCTCCGGAGACAACGTCTGCACTGCCGCCCACAACTGCTTGAAGCGAACGGGAGCCGCCCTGGAAGTCAACAATCTTGACATTCAGACCTTCGTCTTTGAAGTAGCCGAGCTGTTCAGCGATAGAAAGAGGCAGATAGTAGTAAAGACTCTTACCGCCCACGGCAATCGTCACGTCTTTCTTTTCCGGTGCTTGCTGAGCAAGGGACATCGGCCCGAAAGTCATAGCTGCAGCAGCACAGGCAGCTGCGATGACGGTACGGCGTGTGAATTTATTCATTTTTATTCCCCAATAATAAAAAAGGCCCGCTTGGCGGACCGTCTTTGAACTACGAATTTAGTTGATAAGAAACGATATATACAAAAACAGTCCTAGCCGACATTAAGGCGCAATCGCAGCAAGCCCAAAGCCAAGCTAAGACCGTTAAGAGAAAGGACGCAAACAGCCGCAAACCCCGGGATTGCCGGAGTGTTGTTTCGGTTGCCTGTTGTATTCGTCACTTTTCTTCCGTTTGTAAAATTGAGTTACAGATAAAGAATACCGCCTAAATCTCGTTTGTGCGGAAATCTAACTAAGTAATAACACTTAGAAGAAAAATTTTTGCTCGAATCGAAAAGAAAGCGTTTTAGTCGCTTTCACGAACACGTCTATTGAGCATTGCCTGCGCCACGGTGTTGACATCCGTGTATTCAATTTCGGCTCCGGCAGGAACGCCTCTTGCAATGCGCGTGAGTTTTAATTGGGGATAGTGTTTGGAGAGAAGTTCCGAGACGGCAAAGGCAGTGGCCTCTCCTTCTGCGGTGAAAGAAGTTGCAATGATAACTTCTTTGACTTCGGGTTCACCGGCTCGTTCCAACAGCTTGTCCAAGCCGATTTCGTGGGGTCCGACGCCGTTTAACGGGGACAGGCGTCCCATCAGAATAAAGTAGCGGCCGTGATAAGAAAGGCTCTGCTCAATCACCATCAAATCAGCAACGCTCTCAACAATACAAAGCAGAGAGTCATCGCGGTTATGAGAAGAGCAGTAGCTGCACAGCTCGCCGTCGGTCAGATTGTTGCAGCGGGCACAGCGATGCACCGTCTTAGTGGCCTTTAAGAGGGCCTCTCCGAGACGGTTCGCATCACTTCTGTCGCCGTTTAGCAGCTGATAAGCAATGCGCTGAGCAGCTCTCGGACCGACTCCGGGAAGCTTCTTCAGCGCATCTATCAGTTCGGCAATTGCTCCGATTTGTTCCATTGAATTAGAACGGGAGTTTCATACCACCGGTTGCCTTGCTGATCTTGGCATTGGTTTCGGCTTCGACCTTCTTGGAAGCATCGTTGATTGCCGTCAGAAGGAGGTCTTCGAGCATTTCGCGGTCAGCATCGGCACCGACAAGGCTGTCGTCGATCATGACGCGGCGGCAGACGTTCTTGCAGGTCATCGTAACTTTAACCATACCGTTGCCGGCTTCACCGGTGACTTCAATAGTTTCGAGCTCTTTCTGGGCTTTCTGAATGTTCATCTGCATCATCTGAGCCTGTTTCATCATCTGGCCCATCTGACCCATTCCGCCAAATCCTTTCATTTTGATTCCTCTTAAATTTAAATTGTTCTAACTTTGCCTTCTTTATCTAAAAGGTCCAAGTCTTCTGCCTTCGGCTCGACGTTAAAGACCTTCATGAAAGAAAGAATTCTTTTGTCTTTCTTCAGCTCGGAGAGCTTTTTCTGCTTTTCTGCTAAAAATCTCTGAGCGTAAAGCGTACGAAGATTCTGGTATTTCGAGGGTGCCGTCGTCACTGTGACGAGGACATCGCTCCCAAGAACCTTCTTTAGTTCGGCCGCAAGTTTAGCAACCATATCGTGCGCTGTCAGTTTTTCCAAATCCACGGTGAGCTTCATATTCTGACCGTCGAAACTCTCCAGCTCGGCGCTGGTCACTAACGGCTGAGACGCCGGATCCAAATGAATCTTTTCTGCGGCTTCAAGCCACGCGTTCATCTGAACGGGTTCAGCGGGAATATATTCCTTCTGCTTTTCCTGAGGAGCGGGCGGGAGCACGGAGACCCCGGCTTCTTCTGAATATTCTTCGGGCCAAGCCGGAGGCGCCATCCAATCGAGGTCATCGGGGGGGACGCTGTCAGTCTCCGGAACCCACGGCGCATCGTCATCCGGCATGTCGATCGAAAGGATAGCAGGAGCGGCTGCTATTTCCGGAGGAAAAGGCTCAGCTTCCGGCGCCTTCGGCTGAGGGTTGACTTCTTTTGCCGCCGGAGCCGCTGCTGCCGGTTTTGACTTTTCGGCCGCTTTCTTCTTTAAGTTGGGAACTGCGGACTCCGAACCTTGAGGAACGAAGACGGGTTTGCCTGTCGCAATACTGTGATCCCAGGGAATGCCTTCCAGCTCCTGTGTGGATAAAACCGGTTTTGCAGAAGCCGCCGGAGCTTCAGGAGCTTTCGGCTGAGTATCTACTGACTGAGCTTTTTGCTGCGCCGGCAGCTCAGTCTTAGCCGGCTCAGTTTTTGGGAGGGCTGGTGCCTCTTCTTTATGCGTTACAGCAGCAGGCAGGCTTTTCGGCATCTTTCCTTCTAAAGGAGCAAACGCCAGCATGCGCAGAAGCGCCATTGTGAAACCTGCATACTCATCGGGTGCCAGCGCCATATCGTTGCGTCCATGAATCGCAATCTGATAAAAGAGCTGGACTTCGTCCGGAGAAAACACGCTCGCCAATTGACGGAGTTCGGGCGCGTCAGGTTCTTCATCGGTCAGAATTTCCGGCAGCTGCTGCGCCATCGCAATGCGGTGCAGCAGAACGGCCAAATCCTTCATCGCCTGCGTATAAGACAAGCTGCGGGCACCGATTTCGTCGGCCACCTTCATGATCTCTTTCGGCTCATGGTTGGCCAAGGCGCCGAGCAAACGAATCAGTGTCGTCGAGTCAATCGTACCGAGCATCTCGCGCACTGACTCCAATGTAACATTACCTGCACTGTAGGCGATTGCCTGGTCCAGGAGGGAAAGTCCGTCGCGCATGGAGCCTCTCGCTCCCGAAGCAAGCATTCTAAGAGCCGGCTTCTCAAAAGAAATTTGTTCTTTCTCTAGAAGCTCTGCCATATGGGAGGAAATAAGCTGAGGAGACAAACTCTTCAGATTGAACTGCAAACAACGAGAAAGAACCGTAACCGGCACCTTTTGAGGATCCGTTGTGGCCAAAATAAATTTGACGTATTCGGGCGGTTCCTCCAAAGTCTTAAGCATGGCGTTAAATGCCGCGGAAGTCAGCTGGTGAACTTCGTCGATCATGTAGACCTTAAAGCGGGCATTCGTCGGAACATATTTGGCTCTTTCCAAAAGCGAAACCATGTCGTCAATACCGCGGGTCGAAGCCGCGTCCATTTCGATGTAATCTACGAAACGATCTTCATCAATCGCGCGACAAGCCTCGCACACTCCGCAAGGCTCTGCTGTGATGCCGCCTTTCCCGTCCGGCCCGACACAGTTTAGGCATTTAGCAAGAATTCTGGAGATTGTGGTTTTTCCAACTCCTCGCGTGCCGGTAAAAAGATAGGCGTGGTGCAGCCGATTTTCCGTCAGAGCATGCGTCAGAGCTCGAACAACGTGATCCTGTCCGAGCAAAGAAGAAAAATCATGAGGCCGCCACTTGCGTGCCAAAACTTGGTATGACATTAGGCTATTCCGAAATATGTTGTTCAGCCGATTATGCGGAGAGCTGTTCTCCCGTTATCGAGCTTTTAAGCATGAGGATAATCCTATCTCAATTCTGCTCGGATTGTCCTATTCGTCATCGAGTTAGGAAATACTTCTTTACGTCAAAGAAGTCGGCCAAACACTCTCCGATTCATCCGGACCTTTGAGCTAAGCCGTAAGAGGCTGTAGATATAATACAGGGCGCCGCTATGGGCGCCCTTCTACTTTTTAAACTCTTTATTTTGCAAGTGCTTTTTGAGCAAATTGCTCAAGTTTTTCACCGGTCAGACGGCAAATACGCCATTCCTGCATAACAGTAGCGCCGATGCTTTCATAGAAATCAATTGCCGGCTGATTCCAATCCAGAACAGACCACTCAAATCGGCCGCATCCGTCAGCCACAGCTTTGGCCGCCAAATAATTCATCATCTTCTTGCCGATGCCGCGGTGTCTGTATTCAGGAAGTACAAAAATATCTTCTAAGTAGAGACCCTTGCGCGCAAGGAAGGTAGAGAAGTTATAGAAATAAAGCGCAAAGCTTACCGGTTTTTCTGTTCCGTTTTTTCCCGTCAGCCAGCCAACTACGGCATAACATTCGGGTTTGTCTCCGAAAAGGCATTTTTCAAGGAGTTCGGGAGTGACCTGACACTGGTCGTCAAGTTTTTCGTAATGGGCCAATCCGCGGATAAGTTCGGCAATAACCGGGCAATCTTGAGGACGAGCATTGCGAATATTGAAGTTATCCATTTGAGCACCTTATTGAAAAGGAAAGGCGAACCACACCTCGGCACTGCTAGTTTCGCTATGGCTGCTTCGTTCCCGACCTGACCAGATTCACGACATTCACATGCGAGGGGGCTCGCCGGCTACGAATTATATATGAATTTGAATTCTGCGCCAGCAAAGAAAATGAAACTGAAATAGAGAGCCTTTTTCACGATTCAGAGTGGTAAGATGAACTAACTATAAGAAAAGGAGGAGAAAATGATTAGATTCAGCGTTCCATTCATCGCCCTTATGCTCGCGTTCTCCGGCACGGCCAATGCTAAATTTATTGGTCGTTGGGATCCTGCCGCCTACGCCCAGGGTAAATTTGAAATTCAAAAAACAGCCTTTGTTCAGAAAGAACCTGTTGTTGAAAAAATTCAGATCGAAAGCAAACACATTCTTGTGAAAGTCGATTACACAGGAAAGATTTTCCGAAAAGGGTATGCGTTTGCTAAAAATTAACCTTGTCCAATAGTCAAACGAGCGTCGCTCTGGAAAGTAGTTTCTGCGCGGCGCTTTTTAGTTCTGCTTATTTGGATCGTTTTCAAAACTCCGGCCTGCACCCGCTTAGCTTTTCCTTCCTTGTCCGCTCAACGTTCTAAGAAGTTTTCACACATTGTTAATATCTAACGTTGCGCACACACGCCCTCAAGGTTGCTTCAAATGTGTATAGTTACAAAAATCCAGCATGAGTTTCACCTTTTTGGGGTTGTTAGTTAAGCCCTGAAAGCTCTCGGTGATAGTATCCCATCATCCGTTGGAGCCGATTTCGGTTCCAGGGAATCAATAATTGGAGGTAATTTAAAAAATGGCCTTGAAACAAGTTACAGACGCCAGCTTTGTTGACGACGTCCTGAATCAAAAAGGTGTGGTGGTCGTTGACTTCTGGGCTCCCTGGTGCGGTCCCTGCCGCATGCTCGGACCGGTTCTTGAAAAAGCTGCCGAAACCCTTCCCGACGGCGTTCAGATCGTTAAATACAACGTTGATGAGTGCCAGGATGTTGCTTCTCAGCTAGGCGTTCGCGGTATTCCGACTCTTGCCGTTTACAAAGACGGTCAGCTCCAGGCTCAGCAGGCCGGCGCTATGAATTCCGCTCAGTTCTCTGAATTTCTCAAGAACTTCATCTAATTTTGCTCTACAACGGTTCGATTTCCTCTTTATCGAACCGTTGCTTCCTTCCTCCCTTAATTCTTCTTTCCTCTTTTATTTAAATCTCTTCGCTTGGGATTATTGTGTAATCCTTATTTGCAAGAGCTTCATTTCCTATGCATTTATCCGACCTTAAATCCAAGCACGTCTCCGAGCTTCTCGATATTGCTTTAGAGCTCGACGTTGATAACGCCAGCCGCCTTCGCAAGCAGGAACTCATGTTCGCTATCTTGAAGAAGCGTGCGAAAGCCGGCGAACAGATTTTCGGTGACGGAACTTTGGAAATCCTTCCTGACGGATTCGGTTTCCTTCGCTCTCCGGTTTCTTCTTATTTAGCCAGCACGGAAGATATTTACATTTCTCCGTCTCAGATCCGCCGCTTCAATCTTCATACCGGTGACACGGTTGAAGGTGAAGTCCGCATTCCGAAAGACGGCGAGCGTTATTTTGCTTTAGTCAAAGTCGACAAAGTTAACGGTCTTCCTCCCGAAGCTCTTAAACACCGCATTCTCTTCGAAAACCTGACTCCGCTTTTCCCGAACCAGCCGCTCAAACTCGAACGCAATATCTCGGGCGACGAGAACCTCACCGGTCGTTTGATCGACATCCTCGCTCCGATCGGTAAAGGTCAGCGTGCTCTGCTGGTTGCCTCTCCGAAGTCCGGTAAGACCGTTTTAATGCAGCACATCGCTCACGCGATTACAGCCAACTATCCGGACGTTATCTTGATGGTCCTTCTGATCGACGAACGTCCGGAAGAAGTGACGGAAATGGAACGTTCCGTCAAAGGTGAAGTCATTGCCTCTACCTTCGATGAACCGGCTACCCGCCATGTTCAGGTTGCAGAAATGGTCATCGAAAAAGCCAAACGCCTGGCTGAAAGCAAGAAAGACGTTGTCATCCTTCTTGACTCCATTACTCGTCTGGCCCGCGCCTACAACACTGTCGTCCCGACTTCCGGCAAAGTGCTCACCGGCGGCGTGGACTCCAACGCCCTGCAGCGCCCGAAACGCATTCTCGGTGCAGCCCGCAATCTGGAAGAAGGCGGCTCGCTCACGATCATCGGCACTGCTCTGGTAGAAACCGGCAGCCGTATGGACGATGTGATTTATGAAGAATTCAAGGGTACCGGCAACATGGAAATCCATCTGGACCGACGTCTTGCTGAAAAGCGCGTCTACCCGGCCATTAACGTTGCCAAGAGCGGAACCCGTAAGGAAGAACTGCTTCTAGCTCCGCAGGAACTTCAGAACATTTGGATTCTTAGAAAGTTCCTCTACGACATGGACGAAATCCAGGCAATGGAATTCCTGCTTGATAAGATGCGCCCGACAAAGAACAATGCTGAGTTCTTTGCCATGATGCGCCGATAATCAGGCATCTGTTTGCTTTACAAGGAAATTTGGGTATAATTTTGCCCTTGTTTTTATTAACTTAGGCACGTTCTGACATGCCGGACGTAAGACTCACAACGGTGAGCGGTCTCGCAAGGTTGGTGGCGACCGACATTTTTTGGAATACACATGAAACCGAATATTCATCCGCAGTATCGTGAAGTTGCCTTCACCGATATGTCCATCGGCAAGACCTTCATTATTCGCTCTACTGCCGACGCTCGTGACACCATCGAAATCGACGGCGTTACCTATCCGCAGGTTAAGCTTGATACCTCCAGCGAATCTCATCCTTTCTACACTGGCGCTCAGACACGTATCGTCGAAGCCGGCCGTGTTGAAAAATTCCGTCAGAAATTCGCTGCTAAGTCTGCTGCCCTTAACGCTTCTGCTGAAGCTGCCAAGGCTGCTAAGGCTAAAAAATAATTTTTCAGTTTCATACTGATCCGAAGGGCAGCCTTTTGGGCTGCCCTTTTCTTTAGTAAAATCGCACCTTTCAGGTCTACAACCACACTGCTTCGATGTTAAGTAACCATTCCTCTCCGGCCGTCGTCAGCGCTTCGGCTGCCGGTAAGCTTCCGAGAGCTGCATTGATTGCACTTTTAGTTGCCTTCGTGCTGCCGTTGTTCTTTTCTACGGATGTCTGGAGCGGAAAGTCGCTTATTTCGTTCGGTGTTGCGTGGAACATGGCCAACGGTTCCTTTGCCGACTGGCTTCTTCCGAACGTCAACGGATTCCCGGCTTCCGACGTCGGACCGCTTTCCTTCTGGTTTGCAGCACTCAGCATCAAGGTTTTCGGACCTCTTTTCGGAAACGTAGAGGCATTTCATATCACCGCAGGTTTGTGGTTTTCAGTGACCACGGCCGCGATTTGGTATTCCACTTATCTTCTTTCCCGACGCGATGAAGCTCAGCCCGTGAGCTTTGCCTTCGGCGGTGAAGCCGCTCGCAAAGACTACGGCCGCTTAGTCGCCGATATTGCCGTTCTCTTAACTGTCGGCACCTACGGCATCATTTCCGCTTTCCACGAACTGACACCGGTTACCTGTCTGCTCGCTTTTTCTGCCTTGGCTTTCTACGGCATCGTATTAAGTCTTCAATATCTGTGGCGCGGTTCCATTATTGCCGGACTTTCTATCGGCGCAATTGCCTTAGCCAGCAGTCCCGGAGCCGGCCTTTGGTGCTTTTTCGGCGCTTGGGTCGCGATTTTCCTGACGCCCGACTACACCAGCCGTTCCAAACGCGCCGTGCTGACTTTATCGATAGCCTTTGCAACAGCAATGCTGTGGCCGATCCTGGTCTTTGCCTGTTTCCCCGCAGAAGCCGCAGAATGGTTCAAGAGCTGGATCTCTACCAGTCTTGCCGTGCTTTCTCCGCTGCCAGCTGACGAATACCTTTGGCTGCTTAAAAACATTTCCTGGCTGACCTTCCCCCTTTGGCCTTTGGCTTTGTGGGGCATCTACGCCTGGAGAGACCAGATTCGTCAGGCTCCGCTGATTATTCCGCTTTCCTTCTCGGTTGTTGCACTTTGCTCCGTGATCTTCACCGGAACCGAGCTGTACAGCACCCTGCTCTTTTTAGTTCCTTCGCTGTCTGTTTTAGCCGCACTCGGCGTCGTCAGTCTTAAACGCAGCCGCGAGAACTTCCTGGACTTGTATTCCGGCATTATTTATACACTTGCCGTAATTGCCGTCTGGATTTACTTCTTCGCCTGGACAGAAGGCGTTCCGGCCAAAATGGCTTTCTCCCTTACTCGTTTAGCCCCGGAGGTTGAGCCGCACGGAACTTCCGTTTTCCTCTTCTTCCTTGCCGTTACCGCCACGGTCCTTTGGATTGCAATCGTCTTCTGGCGCTTGTTCAAACACCCGGTTTTCTCCTGGAGAGGCGCATGGATGGCCGGAACCGGCCTGACTGCGGTATGGATCATCGTCATGAGCTTATTCGTCAACTTGATTGACGGAGCTCGTTCTATGAAGCCGATTGTCGACAACTTCAAAGCAGTTGTCGTTGAAAACAAAATTCCGCTCGACAAGATCGGTGCTTCTCATTTAACTTTGAGCAATATCGCTGCTTTTAATTACTGGGGCGGTGTCAACTTTGATAAGCAGGCAGACGCACCTTGGATTCTGCGTGCCGTTGACCGAGATTACGATGAAAACACGCTTGACCTTCGCTACGAAGTTGTTGATGTTTTCCAAGGCCGTCCGAGAAGCAGCGAAAAGTTCCTCTTAATTCGCAGAAAGTAGTTTCTGCCTTTTTGGTATGTCAACTCGAATTTTGAGCCGGCTTCAACCGCCGGATACTTCCTATTGGGCAATTATTAAGCTCTCGCTCCCCGTTTGGATCTCCAACGTTGCCATTGTCGGCGGAGCCACACTCGATACTTTAATGACCGGCCATCTTGGTTCTACCGACTTGGCCGCTGTTGCCATCGGCTTAGCCGTTTCCGTCTCGGTCTTTGTTGCTTTAGTCGGCGTCATGCAGGGGCTTTCTCCGATCGCCGGCCACCACTACGGTGCAGGACATCACGAAAGAATCGGCTTCGAGCTTCACCAAACTATTTGGCTCGCCATTCTTCTTGCCATCATCGGTATGGGCCTGATGTGCTATACGCCGATGTGGATGACGCTGACAAACTCCACCGGTCGTGTTGCAGAAATTGCGACAAACTTCCTGCTGATCAACGCTATCGGTCTGCCGGCTGCCATGGCAGGACGCGCTTATATGGCGATGAACGCGGCTGTTTCCCGTCCCAAAGTGGCAATGTGGATTGCGCTCTCTATGCTGGCCGTCAAAGCCGTCACCAATTACATCTTTATCTTCGGCTCGGCCTTTATTCCGAGTTTCGGAGGCGCAGGATGTGCGATCTCTTCTACCATCAATGCGTTCCTGAGCTTGTTCCTTTACTGGGTCATTTGGCACTATGACAGCTTCTACGCCAAGATGCGCCAGAAGCGAATTTCCATGCCCAACCGCAAGGCTTTAACCAACCTGCTTAAGCTCGGAATTCCGATCGGTCTTTCCGCCTTCTTTGAAGTGACATCGTTTACCTTCATGACGATTTTCATTTCTCGTTTAGGCGCCGACGTCGTTTCCGCGCACCAGATCGTTGCGAACTTAACCTCGCTCTTTTACATGGCTCCTCTTGCCATCGGTGTGACCTCTTCTGTCTTGGTTTCTCAGTCTTTAGGTGCCAATTCACCTGAGACCGCCAGAATGGCGACCTACAAATGTCTTAAGTTCTGCATTTGCTTAGCGGTATTTGTTTCTGCCCTGCTCTATTTCTGCAAATACTTCTTTGTAGGCCTCTACACGAGCGATTTAGACGTCATTAAGGTCAGTACCTACCTCATCGGTTTTGCGTCCATCTATCACGTTTTTGACGCGGTTAACTGTGTCGGCAGCTTCTCCATGCGCGGCTACCGAATCACAGTCCTGCCGATGATCATTTACGGTGTCTTCCTTTGGGGCTTGGGTCTGGGTTTAGGAAGCATCCTTACCTTTACTGATTATTTAAGTCCCGCTCCGATGGGCGCTGCAGGTTACTGGACTGCCATTACGATCGGCCTGACACTTTCGGGTATCATTGTCGGGCTTTGCGCCGTTTACGTTGCCAGAGCTTTTGCACACGGTCATAAAGTCTGGCTACGTTAATCCGATCTTTCTCTTTGAAAACAGCTCACGATTTGTGAGCTGTTTTCTTATGAGCACCTCAGTTCGCATGTGCTATCGAAAATTCATTTGCCGCCAGCATCGAACATGACTACATTAGAAGAATATCTCTCCGCACAAACTCCGGCCTTCCGAAAGAAAGTTAAAGCAGAATTTAGACAGATGTCTTTGCAGTGTGCCGTCTCAAGACTTCGATACGAGCAGAACTTGACTCAACAAGAAGTCGCAAGGAAGCTTCAGCTCTCTCAGTCTGCCGTGAGCAAAATTGAAAGAAACGCCTTGGACGTCAAATTGTCCGATCTCGTGAGATACGTGAACATTCTTGGCGGAAAGCTCTCGCTGCAAGTTGATCTTCCTTCAGGAGAAAAGATCGTCGTCGCATTGGCAAATTTTGAGCATTCCGACGATTGCTAAAAAGCCCGATTTCGTTCTCTACGAGACAACACGGGTAACAAAAAACCGCCTTGCGGCGGCTTTTTGATTGGAAATCAGTCTGTCAATTAATGAGCGTTCTGTGTGCGCAGAGCTGCGATACGATCTTCAATGGAAGGATGCGTAGCGAGCAGCTGGCCGATAGAACCGGCGATACCGAAACCCTTGACAGCCCCCGGAAGCTCTTCGGTCGGAACACCGCCCAAACGAGCCAGGGCGTTGATCATCGGAGTCGAGCTGCCCATGATCTTTGCGGCACCGGCATCGGCTCTGAATTCGCGATGACGGGAGAAAGCGGCCACAACCATGGAAGCCAGGAAACCAAGAACCAAGTCAAGGATGAAGGAAGTCACGTAGTAACCGACACCGGGAGCATCATCCTCGTTGCGGAGAATGCCGCGGTCCACGAAGTTACCGATAATACGAGACAGGAAAACGACGAAGGTGTTGGTGACACCCTGAATCAATGTCATGGTCACCATGTCACCGTTAGCAACGTGAGCGATCTCATGTGCCAGGACAGCCTCCACTTCTTCTTTGTTCATGCTGGAAAGAAGACCTGTGGAAACAGCCACCATGGAAGAATTCTTTGTTGCGCCGGTTGCGAAAGCATTGGCTTCGCCTTCATAGATACCGACTTCCGGCATCGGGATACCGGCTTTCTGAGAGTGATGGTGAACGGTGTCAACGAGCCAAGCCTCGAGTTTGGTGCTCGGATGATTGACGTCAATCATCTGCACGCCCATCGTCGATTTGGCAATCGTCTTGCTCATGAGCAAAGAGATGATGGAACCGCTGAAACCGACAATCCCCGCAAATATCAGAAGTGTCCCATAGCTCTGGCCTTTCCCGGCAACGTTAGAGAAGTTGATTCCGAAAACGGCAGAAACAATGTTGAGAACAACTCCGAGTACAACCAAGACGGCTACGTTGGTCAGGAGGAATAAACCTATTCTTTTAAACATATCTACTGATCAATCCCTGGATAAATGTTGTTATTTCATCTCTAATTATCATTTATTGCATGCTGCCATGCTCCGCAAAATTTGGATGAAATTGTTTCAAATTATGCGGTTGCAAGCGAGCCTGTTACTTTCCTGAAAGGTTTTCCTGACGGACCGGCGGGAAGGTTTCCCACTGATGACATCCGGGGCATCTCCACAGGAATTTACGGGTCGCAAAGCCGCATTTTGTGCACTTGTAACGAACCGCTTTACTGAGCATATTCTTCAATAAACCATGCAGCTGCTTTAGCGATTCGTTTTCAGGCTCATTGGCCAAACGCAGATCGATTAAACGGTAAAAGGCCACCAAGGTCGGCTGAGTCTTCAGATGTTCCTGGATCAGCGTAATGGCTTCCTTAGAGTTGCCGACTTTACCGAGCAGAATACCTGCGGTATCGACTTCATCGGTGGTAGAGCCGTCCTTAAACAAGTCTTCCAAATATTTAACGGCCTCTTCTTTGCGTCCGGCTTCAAGAAGCAGAGAAGCAATCTGTTCGACAACAAGCGTTCCATAGACAGGAGAAATCTGACCGACTTGTTTCCATGTCGCCAGGGCACCGTCGATGTCGCCCTTTGCCTTGAGCATCTTGCCCTTGATAATCAGGGCGCGCTTATTGTTGGGATCTACTTTAAGGGCTTTTTCGAGTGCTTCAGCCGCACCCTTGAAATTCTTAAAGTAGAGATTTTGCTGCGTCAGTTCGCAGTAAAGCTGTGCGATACGCGTGCTTTGATCTTCACCGCTTTGACGCTGAATAATGTTGGCCTCGTCAATGGCCTTCTGCCATTCTTTTTCCGTTTCGTAGATATGCAGAAGTTCCTTGCGAGCAATCGTTTTATAGCTCTCACTGGTGTCAGAAAGCTTTAAGAAGCACTCTTCGGCGCGATCCCAAAGACCGGCCTTCAGGTAATCTTCGCCCAATTCATAGAGGGCTCTGGAACGAATCTTCTTCGGCAGATCTTCACGGTTAACCAAGACGTTATGAATCTTGATTGCGCGGTCAAATTCTCCGCGGCGGCGGAAAAGCCCCGCAAGAGAAAAATGCATTTCAACCGTATCCGGATCGAGTTTGACCAGATTGATAAAGGCATCAATGGCCTGGTCCTGTTTATTGCTGAGAAGAAGGTCCACGCCTTTGTACAGCGTGTCTTTTTCGTTGGCGATCGTCTGTTTTTCTTTGATGTCGAATGAACGGGCAAACCAGCCGGCCGCGAAAAGAAGCGGAACCAATATAAGGTACCAAAGCTCAAAATCCATAGGATAACCTGCAGCTTTCTCTAAAAATAATCCATTGTATTCGCAAATGCCTTGTCCTAGAACAACTCATTGCGTCAGAACCGAAAAAAAAAGCGGCCCGGTTGCTTACACAACCGGGCCTGGGCAACTAACTTATGCCGAGCCGAGACTAATCGTCAGCCAACTTGTCTACGCGTTCACGCATTTCCTTACCGGCCTTGAAGTGAGGCACGATCTTGGCGGGAACTTCGACAGTATCTCCGCTCTTCGGATTACGGCCCACGCGAGGCGGACGGTAATTGAGCGAAAAGCTTCCAAAGCCACGGATTTCAATCCGGCTGCCTTGTGCTAACGCGGCAGTCATAGCATTCAGAATCGAATTAACAGCATCGTCAACATCGCGAGCGGTCAGATGATTTCCGATGACTGCCGGATCAGCGGCAAGCAGCGCAATGAGTTCTGACTTAGTCATTGCAACCTCGCTATAAATTATTTGTTCTGTTCGAGCTTAGCTCTCAGGAGAGCACCGAGGTTGGTTGTACCGGCCTGGGCGTCTTCTTCCATCTTAGCCATGGCTTCACGAGTTTCAGCCTGGTCTTTAGCACGAATGGACAGCTGGATGGAGCGAGCTTTGCGATCGATGTTGGTGATCGCGGCTGTAACTTCATCGCCTTCTTTCAGAACATTGCGAGCGTCTTCAACACGGTCCGGACCGATTTCGCTGGCGCGCAGATAGCCTTCTGTGTCGTTACCGAGGTCGATAACAGCACCCTTGGCTTCAACGGACTTCACTTTACCGGTGACAACGGAGCCCTTTTCGTGTGTGGAGCAGAAGTTGTTGAACGGGTCACCGCTCATCTGCTTAACACCGAGGGAGATACGTTCACGTTCCACGTCGATAGAGAGAACAACTGCTTCGAGTTCTTCGCCCTTCTTGTACTTGCGAACGGCTTCTTCACCGGGTTCTGTCCAGGACAGGTCGGAGAGGTGAACGAGACCGTCGATGCCGCCTTCAAGGCCGATGAAAACACCGAAGTCGGTGATGGACTTGATCTGGCCTTTAACTGTGTCGCCCTTCTGGTGTGTAGCGGCAAATTCTTCCCAAGGATTGGGTTTGCACTGCTTCATGCCGAGGGAGATACGACGACGTTCTTCGTCGATTTCGAGGACCATGACTTCAACTTCTTCGCCAAGCTGAACGACTTTCTTCGGATCTACGTTCTTGTTTGTCCAATCCATTTCGGAAACGTGGACAAGACCTTCGATACCGGCCTCGATTTCAACGAAAGCACCGTAGTCGGTGATGTTGGTGACCTTACCGAAGAGACGTGTGCCCTGCGGGTAACGGCGGGCGATGCCAATCCAAGGATCTTCGCCGAGCTGTTTGATACCGAGAGAAACACGGTTCTTTTCCTGATCGAACTTCAGAACCTTAGCGGTGATTTCCTGCCCCTGTTCGAGGACTTCGCTCGGATGACGAACGCGGCGCCATGCGAGGTCGGTGATGTGCAGAAGACCGTCGATACCGCCGAGGTCAACGAATGCACCGTAGTCAGTGATGTTCTTAACGATACCCTTGACGATAGCGCCTTCCTTGAGTGTTTCAAGGAGTTTGGCTCTTTCTTCGCCCATGGAAGCTTCGACAACAGCGCGACGAGAAAGAACGACGTTGTTGCGTTTGCGGTCAAGCTTGATGACCTTGAATTCCATGGTCTTGCCTTCGTAGGGCGTTGTGTCCTTAACGGGACGTGTGTCAACCAGAGAACCCGGCAGGAATGCACGGATGCCGTTGGTCATCACAGTCAAGCCGCCCTTAACCTTGCCGGTAACAGTACCAGTAACGAGTTCGCCGGTTTCGAGGGCTTTCTCGAGGTTCATCCAGGCAGCCAGGCGCTTGGCCTTATCGCGGGACAGGACTGTGTCGCCATATCCGTTTTCGAGGCTTTCGATAGCAACGGAAACGAAATCGCCAACCTTAACGTCGACTTCGCCGCGGTCGTTCTTGAATTCTTCGATAGGAATGAAGGATTCGCTCTTGAGGCCGGCGTTAACAACGACGTAGTTGTAGTCAACGCGGACGACTTCTGCGGGGATAACTTCACCCTGCTTCATTTCCTGTTTAGCAAGGCTTTCTGCGAACAAATCGGCAAAGGATTCGGTAGGCTTGGTAGTAGTGTTGGTCATGTAAATAACTGTTTGCTCTGATAAAAATAATCAGAACGGGTTAAAAATTCCCGACGACCGGATGGGCGTCAGGGGCACGGTAAAGAGGCTTTTTCAAGCCTTGCTCTCGCGGTACCAGGCGAGAACCAGATCGATCGTTTCCTGCAGAGTAAGGCCGGACGAATCGAGGATTCGCGCGCCCTCTGCCGGCTTCAAAGGTGCCACAGATCGCTCCATATCACGTCTGTCACGATCCTTCAAGTCGGAAACGAGGTCGTCAATATTACTTGAGATTCCTTTTTCTTTCAACTGGTTATAGCGTCTTTTTGCACGCGACTCAGCCGATGCTGTTAAAAAGATTTTCAGCCGAGCTTCGGGAAAAACCACGCTTCCCATGTCGCGGCCGTCAGCCACAAGGCCGGGTGCAACTGCAGATCTTCTCTGCAGTTCAAATAAAGCTTTTCTGACGCCTGGATAAGCAGCAATTTTGCTTGCATTCAATCCGACTTCTTCCGTACGGATTGCATCGGTAACCTCTTTGCCTTCCAGATAGATTTTTCCGTCCTTAAACAACGGGTTAAGTGACTGGGCGACCTTTTCCGCCGCAGCAGCGTCGCTCAAATCCACACACTGGTTCATGCAGGCCAGAGCCGTCAGACGATAGAGCGCGCCGCTGTCCAGCACATGAAAATCCAAAGCCTTGGCAACGCCGGAAGAAACGCTTCCTTTTCCGGAAGCTACCGGTCCGTCAATCGCGATGACATCAACTTGACTCATTATTTCTCCACAACGCCGGCCAAACGTTCAAAGTAATCGGGGAATGTTTTTCTCACGCAGTTCGGATCACGAATCTCAACGGGCACGCCTCCTGCAGCAATCAGGGACATACACATCGCCATGCGATGGTCCTTGTAGGTATCAAAAACAGCGCTTCTGAGTTTTACAGGCGGCGTAATTTTGATCATGTCGTCCGTGCTTTCCACTCTGCAGCCGACTTTGGTAAGCTCGTTGTGCATTGCGGCAATACGATCGGTCTCTTTGACTCTCCAGCTGGAGATGCCTCGAAGGATTGTCGGACCTTCGCACATCGGTGCCATGGCGGCAAACGTCATCGCTGCATCCGGAATCGGACGAACATCGGCCTGCAGACCGTGCAGTTTATGACCGTAGCGGCTCGGACCGGTCTTGATCCAGTTCTCTCCGCGGGTCACCGCGGCGCCCATCTTCACAAGATATTCGACGAAGGCCGCATCGCCCTGGACGCTGTCGGCTCCGATACCGTTAATTTTGAGGGGACCGACGAGCGCACCGAGAGCCAGGAAGTATGAAGCACTCGAAGCATCGGCTTCTACTTCAAAAACGCTGGGTGCTTTGTACAGAGTACGAGGCACAAGGAAGTCTTTTTCGGAAGTTTTTACCTCAACACCGAAGCGTTCCATCAGGCGGCACGTCAGTGAGACGTACGGAGAGCTGATCAGCTCTCCGTCAATGCGGATTCTCAAACCCTGTTCCGGAGCAATCAGCGGAGCGGCCATCAGCAGACCGGAAACGAACTGACTGGAAACATCGCCGCGAACATGGACAATGTCGCTATTAATCCTGGTTGCCGGTTCAATCTTGATCGGTGGGAATCCCGGCTCTCCAAGATAAGAGAGGCGGCCGCCGACAGAATTCAATGCTTCTACAAGATGGGCGATCGGGCGCTGACGCATTCTAGCGACGCCGTCCAATACGTATTCGCCGCCACTGAACGCCAAAGAGGAAGACAACGGACGCATAGCGGTACCGGCATTCCCGAGAAAAAGATCAGCCTTCTTCACAGGGAAGTTGCCGCCGCAGCCTTCCACTTTCACTTCTGTGCCGTCGTTGGAAACTTCGAGTTTGACACCGAGCGTCTCCAGTGCGCCGATCATCATTTCCGTATCTTCGGCGACCAGCAAATTATTTAATTCGGTTGTCCCTTCGGACAGTGCCGCTAAAAGCAGTGCTCGGTTAGAGATGCTTTTAGAGCCCGGTAAGTCCACCGAGCCTCCGACCTTCATAATCGGATCAAGTTTTAAAATTTCTTCCATCGTTGTTATCCTTATTTTCCGGGGAAGACTAAGCCGCGACGGTTTCTGACGGCGTTTTCAAAAACGCTTTCCAAAGCCTTTCCGTCGGACTCATCAATATATTTTTGAAGTGTGTCCAAAGAAGCACGATAGCGTTCGAGCTCGTGAGACAACGCTTCGCGATTGGACAGGCAGATGTCGCGCCACATCACCGGAGAACTCGAAGCAATACGCGTGAAATCTCTGAAACCGGCGCCGGCCATCTTGAGTTTTTCTTGGGCGTTTTCTTCTCTCGCGATCATGTCCACCAAGGCATAAGCCAGGACATGGGGCAAATGGCTGACAGAGGCAAACGTCAGGTCATGCTGAAGCGGGCTCATAGCCTGCACGCGTGCGCCGGCCTTACGCCACGCCTCTTCGATGAAGGTAACGACCTTCGGATCCATTCCTTCATCCGGCGTCGAGATGACGACTTTTTCGTCAAAAAGATCGGCAGACGCATAATCCACGCCCGGCATTTCGCCGCCGGCAATGGGATGTGCCGGGGCGTACTGATGAAACTTATCGCCGAGTCCTTTGCGCGCAGCCGCAATCACGGTTTGACGGGTAGATCCGACATCAGTAACCACGGCATCAGACTTAAGGAACGGAGCCATTTCCGTAAAAACGGATTCCATCGCCTCCACGGGAACGGCGCTGACAACGATGTCCGCATCTTTGACAGCCTCTTCCATCGAAGTCGTCACGGTATCTGCTGCGCCTTTATCCAAAGCCTTCTGCAGAGTGGCCGGATTGTGTCCGAAAGCAATCACTTCGTCGACAATCCCGGCTCTTTTCCAGCTGAGCGCCATCGATCCGCCGATGAGGCCGCAGCCGATCACTGCCATTTTCATGCAGATGTCTCCTCGAACTTAGCTAATGCTTCTTTCAGAACTTCCAGGAAGCGTTCGTTCTGTTCGGGCGTCCCGACAGACACGCGGATCCATTCCGGCAAGTCATAAGACTTCATGCGGCGAACGATAATGCCTTTTTTCAGCAGGTACTGAACGATATCGTCGGCATGCGGTCCGACTTTGACGGTAATGAAGTTAGCGTGCAGGCCCATGTACGGGAGTCCCAGTGCATCAAAAGCCTCGGAAAGGAACTTGATGCCTTTGCGGTTGACCTCCAGAGTCTTCTCGACAAACTCCTGATCCTGCAGGGCAGCCAGAGCCGCAATCTGAGAAAGATCATTCACGTTGAACGGATGACGAACGCGGTTCAGCATGGAAAGCAGTCCCGGCTGAGCGATACCGTAACCGACGCGAGCACCTGCCAAACCGTAAGCCTTGGAGAAAGTGCGTGCGACCATCACATTCGGGTGCAGACGAACGATTTCCATTGAGTCACAGCGCAGTGCGGGCTCGAGAAACTCGACATAAGCTTCGTCAAACAAGACCATCACCGTCGGCGGAATCTTATCCAGGAAGTCGAGAATGTCTTTCTCGGCAAGGTAGGTTCCCGTCGGGTTGTTCGGATTCGTTAAGAAGATCAAACGGGTGCGCTCATCCACGGCGTCGGCCATTGCGTCGAGGTCGGCGTTGAAGTCTCCCGTTGACGGAATTTCAATCGTCTCGGCTCCGCACAAGCGAGCAACCATCGGATACAGCGAGAAAGAATACTGCGGATAAATCGCCGTTGTACCTTCGGACAAAACGGTCTCGGCGGCCAAACCCAACAATTCGCTCGAGCCGCTGCCGATCACAACCCAATCCTGCGGCACGCCGTATTTTTCTGAGATGGCTTTCTGAAGATGATAGGCGTCGGCATCCGGATAACGGTTGAGATTCAAGGCGGCAGTTGCAACCGCCTCTTTAACCTTAGAACTCATACCGTTCGGGTTCTCGTTGGCGACCAGCATGATGATTTCTTCGGGTTTTAGACCTAAATCAGCCGCAACGTCTTCAATCGGTTTGCTTGCAACGTATTTATCTAAAGCCTGCACCCAAGAAGGTGTGGTAATTGTTGTTTCGGTCATAAATTTGATCCTTTAGTATCTGCTCGGCGAAAATTCTTCTCCGTCGGATAAGAACCCAGACATTTCAGAGAGGCACAGCCTTCACGGAAAATCTCCAGCGCTTCTCGAATCTTGGGCTCGCTCATGTTGCCCTCAATGTCGGTGTAGAAGAAATATTCCCACGTTCCGCGCTTAGCAGGGCGTGAGTCCAGTCTCATCATGGACACACCGAAATCATCGAACGGCTTTAAAGCCTGATAAAGCGAACCGGCTCGATGCGGCACGGAGAAAATCAGGGAGGTCTTATCTTCCTGCGGATTAGCGGAAGGCTCGGCAGGCTCGCGGCCTAAGATCAGGAAACGCGTACGGTTGGTGTTGGAGTCCTGAATATTGGCCGCCACAATCTGCAGCCCGAAAATCTTTGCCGCGACTTCACCGGCAATCGCCGCATAAGCCGGATTCTCGGAAGCCAAACGCGCAGCCTCTCCGTTGCTCTCAGCAGTCAGTCTTTCTAAAGAAGGCACATTGCGATTGAGCCACTGGACGCATTGTCCGAGAGACTGAGGGTGCGAATAGACGCGAGTAATGCCTTCCATCGTGCCGGAGCGCGTCATCAAGTTGTGCTGAATCGGAATGGAACATTCGCCTACGATGAAGAGCGATGTCTTCAGCAGATAGTCCATGGTGCGGTTGACCGCCCCTTCGGTGGAGTTCTCTATCGGAACAATACCGTAGGCGGCATCACCGGACTCAACCTTTCTAAAGACCTCTTCGATACTGCCAGAGGGCATTCCGACCACACCGGAGCCGAACTGACGAATCATCGCCTGTTCGCTGAACGTTCCGCGAGGACCGAGGTAAGCCACTTTCAGTTCGGACTCAAGGCCGCGGCAGGCGCACATGACCTCACGCCAGATGGCCACTAAAGATTCATTGGGCAGAGGCCCTTCGTTTTTACCGCAGATCTTTTTTAAAACTTCCGCTTCGCGTTCGGGTCGGTAAACCGGGAGACCAGCCCGAGCCTTGATCTCGCCGATTTCTTTGGCGACCTCCGCCCGCTCGTTGAGCAGGCGGACGAGCTCGGAATCGAGCCCGTCGATCTTATTACGAAGAGGAAGCAGTTCTTCGTTGACAGACATGGCTCGGCTCTTAGCTGTGACGTTCGGCAAAAGCCTTCATGTAATCGGCCAGAGCTTCTGCGGCTTCCACGCTGACCGCGTTGTAGAGCGAAGCACGCATGCCGCCGACGATTCTATGGCCCTTGATGTTGGCCAGGCCTTTCTGAAGCGCTTCTTCAATGAAGAGCTGATTGAGCTCTTCGTTCTTCAGATTGAAGACCACGTTCATGCGGGAGCGGGACCGCTTTTCAATGTTGTTGTAGTAGAAACCGTCCGAGTTATCGATCGCGTCGTAAATCTTCTGACTCTTCAGAATGGAGCGTCTCTCCATTTCCTTGACGCCGCCTTCGGCAAGCAGCCACTTGCAGACCAAGTGCGAAATGTAGATCGCAAAGGTCGGCGGCGTGTTGTACATCGATTCGAAGTTCGCATAGGTCTGATAGTCGAGCATGGTCGGCGTTGTCGACTCGGCGCGGCCTAAAAGATCCTTTCGGGCGATCACGACCGTGAGACCGGCTGGACCGAAGTTCTTCTGAGCACCGGCAAAGATCAGACCGTACTTAGAAATATCGACCGGCTGAGACAGGAAGTCACTGGACATATCGGCAATCAAGGGAACATTGACTTCCGGGCGATACCAGTAACGAATGCCGTTGACCGTTTCGTTGGAGCAGTAATACAGATAAGCAGCGCCGTCGGTGACTGCGAGTTCGTCCTGACGAGGGGCTCTGAGTTCAGTGCAGGCAACTTCGGCAGCCTCGCCGATCTTCTGTGCTTCGTTAAAAGCTTTGCGGCTCCAAACGCCGTCCACGGCGTAGTTGCCGATTCCGCCCACTGCAAAATTCAGCGGGATCATGGCAAACTGCAGATGACCGCCGCCCTGAACGAACATGACTTCATATTCTTCGGGAATACCGTAGAGCTCACGAAGCATTTCCACGGTTTCGCGGTAAATGCCCATGAATTCTTTGCTGCGGTGGCTCATCTCCAGAATGGAGTATCCGACACCGTGCCAGTCGGTCATTTCCGAGGCTGCCTGTTCAAGCACAGGCAAAGGCATGGCCGAAGGGCCGGCCGCAAAATTAAAGATTCTCGTCATTTTCTTCTTCCTTGAGGATGGCCTCGTCTTTTGCTTCGAGTTCGGCTTCTTCTGCCTCCGTTTCCGAGACCACTTCGGCTTCAACCGCTGCATTATCGGAAGCATTGTCTCCGTCATCGTTTTCGGTCACGCGCTCAAGACCTACGAGCTTGGTGCCTTCTTCCATCGAGATGAGTGTCACGCCCTGAGTGTTGCGGCCGAGGACGCGGATCTCGTTGACACGGGTACGAACCAGCTTGCCGGTAGAGGTCAGCAGAATGATTTCGTCGTTTTCTTTTACGAGGAGTGCGGAAACGACCTTGCCGTTTCTCTCGGTCGTCTGGATCGAAATAATGCCCTTCGTGCCGCGGCCGTGGCGTGTGTACTCAGCCAGCGGAGAACGTTTGCCGTAGCCGAACTCAGTAGCGGTCAGAACCGTCACGTCTTCGTCATCGCCGCAGACCAGCATGGAAATGACCTTCTGGCCTTCATCGAGTCTCATACCGCGAACGCCGGTTGCGGCACGGCCCATGGCGCGAACTTCATCTTCGGAGAAGCGGACAACTTTGCCGTTGTCGCTAAAGAGCATGACATCATGCTTGCCGTCGGTCACGGCAGCACCGACCAGAACGTCGCCTTCAAGCAGATTGATGGCGTTGATACCGGCTCTTCTCTGGTTCTTGAAGTCGCCGATCGGTGTCTTCTTGACCGTACCGTCAGCAGTGGCCATGAAGATATAGAGATCTTTGGCGTAATCCTCATCGGAGATCGGCAGAACGGCAGTGACTTTTTCGTCATCCGTGAGTTCAAGCATATTGACGATCGGACGACCCTTGGAAGAGGAAGAGCCCTCGGGCACATCCCAAACGTTGAGCCAGTGCAGACGGCCCTTGTTGGTGAAGCACAGCAGCACGTCGTGCGTTGTAGCCACAAACAGCTGATTAATAATGTCGCCTTCCTTCATTTGGGCGGCGCGTTTGCCCTGACCGCCGCGTTTCTGAGCGCGGTATTCGATCGAAGCCTGGCTCTTGATGTAGCCGGTATCCGTCAGGGTTACGACCATTTCTCTCAGCGGGATCAGGTCTTTTGTCTTGACGTTTTCTGCATTGGCAACAATCTGAGTCTTTCTTTCGTCGCCGAATTCGGCTGCAACAGTTTCAAGGCTGTCGGCAATGACCGCGGTGACGCGTTCGGGCTTCGCCAGAATGTCGGTCAAATCAATAATAGTGTCCACGAGTTCTTTATATTCTGCGTGAATCTTTTCCTGTTCCAAGCCGGTCAGGCTCTGCAGGCGCATCTGAAGAATGTTCTTAGCCTGCATGGAACTTAAGCGGTAGGTTTCCTGATCCGTGAGGCCGAGCGTCATGTCTTCGTCTTCGGGGCGCAGGAATTTCTTATCAAGGTTGGCGCGCTTGATCATCTCGGCGGCTTCATGAGCCGGCCATTCGCGCTCCAGCAGTCTTTCCTCGGCAATCTTGGCGTTGGCAGAAGTACGGATGATGTTGATGAAGTCATCAAGGTTCGCCAGCGCGATTGCCTGACCTTCAACCAGGTACACGCGGGCGCGAGCTTTATCGCGGCGGAACATCGTGACGCGAGTCACGACTTCACGGCGGAAGCTTAAGAACTCAACCAGGATTTCTTTGATGTTGAGCTGTTTCGGCTGGCCGTTGACAAGCGCCACCAGGTTGATACCGAAGCTGTCCTGCAGCTGGGTGTTCTTATAAAGAAGGTTCAGAACGACATTGGCATTGGCGCCGCGCTTCAGTTCGATCACGCCGCGCATACCGTTCTTATCGGATTCGTCGCGAACGAAGGACATGCCGTCAATTTTCTTTTCAGCGACGAGCTGAGCGATCTTCTCAAGGAGCAGACGCTTGTTGACCTGATACGGAATCTCGTCGATGATGATGGATTCGCGGTTGCCGTTGTCCCATTCTTCAATGTGGGTCTTGGCACGAATAATCGCTTTGCCTCGGCCGGTGCGATAGGCCTCATGGACATCGGACAAACCGTAAAGAATGCCGCCTGTGGGGAAGTCCGGAGCCGGCATGACTTTAATAATTTCGTCGATGGTGCATTCAGGGTTACGAAGCACCAGCAAGCAGGCGTTCACGGTTTCACGCAGGTTGTGCGGAGGAATGTTCGTTGCCATACCGACCGCGATACCGGCGGAGCCGTTGATCAGAAGCTCTGGGAACACTGTCGGAAGAACGGTCGGCTCTTTCTGCGTGCCGTCGTAGTTCGGAGCGAAATCAACTGCGTCTTCATCCAGACCGCGGAGCATTTCTGAAGAAAGCTTCTTCAAACGAACTTCGGTGTAACGCATAGCAGCGGCGCCGTCACCGTCGACAGAACCGAAGTTGCCCTGGCCGTCGACCAACGGATAACGCATGGAAAAGTCCTGAGCCATACGAACGATTGTTTCGTAAGCTGCGGCATCACCGTGAGGATGGTACTTACCGATCACGTCACCGACCACACGAGCAGACTTCTTATGCTGTGTGTTCCACATGTTGTTCAATTCGAACATCGCGAAGAGCACACGACGGTGAACGGGTTTTAAACCGTCACGCACGTCGGGCAGTGCTCGGCCCATGATCACGCTCATCGCGTAATCAAGGTAGGAGCGCTTCATTTCATCTTCCAGAGAAATCGGCTCGGCCTTATTTACCTGCTGGCGAATGAGATTCCAGTCAGGCGTGTTCTCGCGGCGGCTGCGGGAGCGACTTTTCTTTTTCTCGCCCTCGCCGGCGTCGCCGGACTCTTCAGCCTGATTCTCGGGTGTCTCAGAACCGGTCTCATCAGAGATGTCCTGCTCCTGCTCTTCTTTGTCTTTTTCGTTTTCGTTGTTGTGGTCGTTGTCAGCCATCTAACAAATCCTTCTTAATGCGTCCGGGCTAACGGACTGTAAAAATAACCCGTCAATTTTAGTGGACTTAACAGCTCTGTGCCTCAAAACGCTTATAAATCGTTTTTAGTGTACTATCGTAATCCGATACTATCGAGAGACGTTACCATGAAAAATCTGGAAGCACTGCACCCCGGCATGGTTCTCAAGACCATGTTTCTTGAGCCTCTAAAACTTTCCGTTTACCGAGTCGCAAAAGACATTCACGTTCCTCAGACGCGCCTGAGTCAAATTATTGCCGGAGAGCGCGCTATCACACCGGACACTGCGCTGCGGCTTTCGAAATACTTCGGCCTAGAAGAAATCTTTTGGCTCGAGCTGCAGGCGGTCTATGATTTGGCAAAGCAAAAGGCACTAATGAAGGAAGAGTTGGACGCCATTCAGCCGTTTCAACCGAAAAACCTCTAATTTCTAATAGGAGAAGAATATGCAGACCGAAAAACTCCTTCTTCCCCGCTGGATCATTCCGCTTGAGGGCGACACTGAAGTTCTGGAGAACTATGGCCTGGCGATTGAAAACGGAAGAATTGCCGCGCTGATCCCGCCTGCAGATCTCAAGAACGTTGAAGCCAAAGAAGTCTTTGAGCTCCCCGATAACGTGGTTATGCCAGGCTTTGTGAACTGCCATACCCATGCTTCCATGAATCTTCTCCGCTGCGTGGGCCCCGATCTCACAACGCCGAACTGGCTTACCAAATGCATTTGGCCCATTGAAGGGCAGCTGATGAGTCCGGAATTCGTCTATGACGGCGCCCTGCTCGGAGGCGCTGAAATGCTCCGAGGAGGTACAACGACGTGCCATGACATGTATTTCTTCCCGGATTCTGCTGCCAAAGCGCTGAGAGAAGTCGGACTGCGTGTCGTTCAGGGTGCGTTTGTAATCAAGTACCCGAATGCTGAGTACAAAGGAGAAGAAGATGCTTTGGGGGGCGCCCGAGCACTCGCTGCACGTCACAAAGACGATCCCGGCCTTTCTATCAATATTGCACCGCATGCTCCCTATTCCGTCACTGCGGAAGCTTTGCAGGCATCCATGCGGTTAGCCGAAGAGCTGGACACAACCTGGCAGATTCATCTCTCCGAGACCGAAGAAGAAAGACAGAACGCCATAAAAGAATTCGGGTGCTCTCCGGTGGAATATTTGGCCAAATTAGGCTGCCTGAATGAACGGACGATTGCCGTGCACTGTGTTGCTCTTTCCGACCGCGACATCGAACTGCTCGCCGAAAGCGGAGCATCCGTCGTCCACTGTCCCGTGAGCAATATGCGGCTCGGCTGCGGCGCAAGTCCCGTCGTCAAACTTTTAAAGGCCGGCATCAACGTTGCCTTGGGAACCGACGGTGCAGCGAGCGCCTGCTCTCTGAGCATGTTCGAGCAAATGCGGACGGCAGGTCTCATCGCTAAGGGATTTTCTCAAGACCCGACGGAGCTCACGGTCAATCAAATTATTCGTATGGCAACAATAAACGGAGCTAACGCGTTAAAATTGCATTGTGACGCGGGCTCCCTTGCAGTTGGGAAGCTCGCGGACCTAGCCGTCATTGACATGTCACAGCTTGTAACTATGCCCGTTTTGGATGTGTTATCAAACGTTATTTACGCGGTTGAAGCACAATGCGTACATCAGGTTTGGGTGAGCGGTTCCCTTGTTGCAAATATACAACAGGAAAAATTACTTAGGCCTGATCGGGGCAAGTTACTTACAAAAAGTAATATCATGTCGTGGCAGAATAGGGTGTGTGAGATACTACGGGACGATTTTAATTAGCGGACCGGTGGTTATACACTCGGAATGCATAGCGGCCGATCCCTGAATTTGCCGTATGTTGTGTGGTTTTACTGCATCAAAAGAGGAAAATGATGAATACAAAGACAAAATTCGGAATGCTTATCGCTTCTGTAGCGTTAGCTGCTTCCGGTGCTGTTTGCGCAGCTGATGCCCCTGCTAATCCTTATGTTCAGGCAGCCGGCCAAACATTGATGACTAATTTCGGCCTGTGCGTCCGCACCGGCTATTGGACTCCTGCTCTGGCAGAAGCCCAGGGCGCTCTTGGCCAGAACTGCCAGTGCGACACAGACATTATTAAGTGCGAAGCCGGCGCAGAAAGAGTTACTCTTTCTGCCGACACACTCTTCGCCTTCAACAAAGCCGTTCTGAAACCCGAAGGCATCGCCAAGTTGACAGAACTCACAAGCCGTATGTCCGGCTTGACACTTGACGTTGTCATGATCAATGGCTACGCCGACCGTATCGGCGGTGCTGCCTACAACCAGAAACTGTCTCAGCGTCGTGCAGACGCCGTCAAGACTTTCTTGGCTGAACACGGCGTTCCTGCTGCTCGTATCCACGCCGAAGGCAAAGGTCAGGCTGACCCTGTCGTCAACTGCCCGAATCCTTCTGCTAAGGGCGAAATCAAGACATTCAAACAGTTGATCGAATGCCTGCAGCCGAACCGTCGTGCCGTTATCGAAGTTAAGGGCACACGCAACAAGTAATCTATTGCATTAACTTGTGAAAAAGGGGTCGTTTGCGACCCCTTTCTTTTTGTCATGACCGAACATCCCAACGTTTATTTATTTGATCTTGACGGCACATTGCTGGATTCTGCGCCGGATCTAGCGGCAGCGGCTAATCATCTTCGAGAAGTCCGAGGTTTGACGCCCCTTCCTTTTGAAACGCTTCGAAAAACAGCTTCTAGCGGCGCACGTGGACTTTTAGGTGCAGCTTTCGGTATTCGTCCGGAAGACGCCGGGTATGCCGAGATGGCCAAAGAATTTCTGGACTATTACGAAGCTCATATGACGGACCACTCCCGTCTTTTTGACGGCGTTCCGGAAATGCTCGAAGGCATCGAAGACCAGGGTGCCCGCTGGGGCATCATCACCAATAAACATGCCCGCTTCGTCCATCCTTTAATCAAATTCCATCAGCTCGAGCCGGCCGTTGTCGTATGTGGCGACACGCTCAAAGTTTCCAAGCCGAATCCCGAACCGATTCGTTTTGCGCTGAAAAGCATCGATGCGAAAGCATCCGAGGCTATCTACGCCGGAGACGACAAACGCGATATCGATGCGGCAAACGGAGCTGATGTTTTCTCGGTTGCCGTGAAATGGGGATATCTCGGTTCCCCGCAGCCTGTCGAGCTGTGGGGCGCAGATCTCATTGTGCACAATCCGAGCGAAATTTTAGAGATCAAGCTTACAAAGTAGTCATACTTTTGCCTATGTCGGAAGTCTTTTTATTCCGCTAAGCGAGGGAACGATATGGGCAAAAAACTTTGGATAACAACCGGAATCATCGGAGCCTTGGCAGCCGCCTACACAGCCGGCGGCTTCCTCGGTGTCCCTTACGGAGTGAACTGGGCGCTTAAAAAATACGCCGAACCGATTGTCGGGCGCACGATCACAACGCAGGAAGTTAAATTCAATCCTTTCACACTGCAGTTTTCTGTTAAGGGACTGAACGTCCAAAAAGACGGAGAGCCGGCTTTGCTTTCCGTCGGATCTCTGCAAACCAAAGTTCTGTGGGATTCTCTTTTCAAACTGTCTCCTTTGGTGCAGTACATCACGATTGACGGCCTCAACAGCACCGTAATCCGTACGGGGCTGGACACTTTTAACTTCAGCGACATCATCCAACGCATTCAGGAAATGCCGACTTCACCGGAAGAAGAGAAGAAGGATGACAAGCCGCTGCAGTTTTCTATCGGCAACATCAAGCTGACGAACTCTTCAATCACGCTTGATGACAAGTTCAGACACAAGGTTGATAAGGTTACCGACCTTAACTTTGCCCTGCCCCTCATCTCTAATTTCCAAAACGACGTCGACGTTCCTATCACGCCTGACCTGAAATTCAATTTCAACGGCGAGCCTTTCGCCATCAATGCCGAGAGTGTTCCGTTTACACCAGGCAAAAAAACCGGCGTGAACTTCACCGTCACCGGGTTAAACCTGGAGAATGCGGCTTCCTTTAATCCGATTCCTCTGAATGTCAAAGTTACCAAGGGCACAATGGACTGTGCCTTCAACCTGGACTTTGAGAAAAAACAAGGCGAAGAGAACGCTTATCTGCGTCTAAAAGGCACCGTCAAGATGAAAGACGTGGGCCTCGAAGACGAGCTCGGTAAAGCCTATCAAATCATCGGCGTCAAAGAGATCGATGCAAACTTGAAAGAGTTTGCTTTCTTCCGCCAGAATCTGGATATTGGAGAAATCCAGATTCATAATCCTTCAGTTGTTGTTATTAGAGACAAAGACAGCCTGAATTTGGTCCAACTGCTGACGCATATCGTTAAGGAACAAAAGGCCCAGGCTAAACAAGACGCGAAGGAAGCTAAGGAAAAAGCAACCCTTCCAGAAGACGAAAAGAAGACGCCGAACGATTGGACCTGGAACATTGATAAGGTCAGCGTCCGCAACGGAATGATCAACTTCACGGATACCACCAATAATTTCAAACGTCCGGTTACGAACGTTAATGTCTCGCTCGCCCCGATTAACGGTAAAAACGGCACTCGGACTTCTATCGATGCCTCCGTCGGCGCTATCGGCGGTCATATCCAAGCAAACGGCGGGATAGTTATCACGCCCTTCAGCATGGATCTGAATCTGCAGAGCAGCGGATTATCCATTGCTGATCTGACTCCGTATATTTCTCAGTATTCCAGCGCCCACGTCACGCAAGGTACGTTCAGCAACAAGGGTGAACTCAAGCTAAATCTAGCCAAAGACGTTTCCTTCTCTTACACCGGCAATGCAGATGTTGCATCGCTGAACGTGACAGACAAACAAGGCGCAGCAGCTGTTTCGCTTAAGAATCTTGCCGTTGGCGGTATTAGTGTTTCGGGACTTTCTCCACTGCAAATTTCACTTGGCACCATTGCGCTTACGTCGCCTAACGTGAATGTCGTCATGAACAAAAACGGAAGCATTAACTTGGCTTCCTTAGGCACTCCGAGCAACGCTCCGGCGCCTGCAGCTACGACGGACAAGCCGGCCGCTTCTAAGCCCCAGTCTAAAGCTCAGGCAAGTTCCGGCTCATCTTCTGCTCCGGCCATCAATGTCGGAAAGATCACGCTGACAGACGGCCGTGTACGCTACACGGACAACAGTATTGAGCCTACTTTCAAGCTCAATGCCTCCAACCTTGCCGGCTCTTTGAGCAATTACTCCACGACGACCAAAGGCAATGCCACCGTGGATGTGAAGGGTCTGTTGAACGGCACGCCGATGAATATTTCCGGCACGATCAATCCGTTTGAATCGAAGCTCAAACTCGCGATGAAAGGCGAAGTGACCTCACTGTCGCTGCCGGCCTTCTCTCCGTTCTCGGCTAAATTCACCGGTCATCCGATTGAAAAAGGTCTGTTAACTTACAAGGGCGCCTTTGACATCAATCAAGATAAACTCACCAGCGAAAATGCACTTGTGATCAATAAACTTGAATTCGGTTCGCAGGTTCCTGATGCGAAGGACGCTTTACCGGTCGGCTTGGCGGTTTCTCTTCTGCAGGATCGTCAGGGACAGATCGATTTGAATATTCCGGTCTCGGGCTCCTTAGATGATCCCGAATTCTCGGTCGGCGGCATTATTGTCAAAGTCATTGTAAACCTGATCAGTAAAGCCGTTACTGCTCCGTTCGCACTTATCGGCTCGATGTTCGGCGGCGAAGACATGGATTTGAACAACCTGCAGTTTGCCAGCGGCAGCGCTCGTTTAGATGAAAAGACGATCAAGGCCCTCAACATCGTGGCGAAAGCTATGCAGGATCGTCCGGGCATCAAGATTCAAATCATCGGTATGGCTTCTGAAAAGGAAGACGGCGAAGGTTTGAAAGAACAACTGCTGATGCGAGATATGCGTTATGCCATTTATCGCGACACAACTTCCGCGACGAATGCGAAGGTTTTGACGGCTGCACAAATCGATAAAGCGATTAAACAGCTCTACAGCGAATCGACTGCGCCGAACAAACCAAAGAATACCGATATTGAGCAGATGAAAGCCTTCCTCATGAAGAACCAGCGTGTAGCCACTGCCGATCTGAAGCAGTTGGCCGACCGCCGAGCTGCAGCCGTAAGGAACTACTTGATTCAGAAAGAAAAAGTCGCTGCGGATCGACTGTTTATTTCGACATCCAAGACTCAGCGCGGCGATCAAGTTGTGCCGGGCGTTGCCTTGGGTCTGCAAGATTAATCTTGACTGGGAGGACGGTCTTTAATAAAATTACCAATCCTCGTGGGGGCGACCTGGTTTCGACAGGGGCCATGAGATATTTGGACGCGTGCCGAGGTGTGAGTTCCTCGCTAAACCGCTTACAAAAATATAAACGCCAACGATGAGCGTTTCGCTCTCGCCGCTTAATTTCCGGTGAGACGCTGCAACCGGTTCGCTTCTAGGCCGGGTTCCTCAAGGGACTGCAGCGACATATCATAGGAGCTAGTTCCTGCAGGAGTTGTGACTGCGGGAGCGAAACTTAGCAACTGGCCGGCAACTGGCATCGCTAGTTTGCAGGGTTGCCGGTAAGAACTAAGTGAATTAGCTACGCACGTAGAGGCTGGTATTGATAGCTTCTGGACGCGAGTTCGATTCTCGCCGCCTCCACCACTTTAGATTCCCAGAACATCTAAAAATGTCTGGGATTTTTATTTAAATCATACAGTTAACTCACCTTATTGTCTAATATTGTCTAAGAAGGTCCAACGCAATCTTGTTTTTTATGATGGTTTTTATGATGGTTTTTACGAGTTATAAGTTGTAAAATGCGAAAAGACCATCATAAACAGAGGAAACATCAATGCCAAAAAGGGTTCCCGAACTAACCGCTTTGCAGTTAAAAAACTTAAAAAACGGCATCCATAATGTTGGAGGAGTCAAAGGACTTTACTTTAAGAAAACGGACACCCAAACCAGATTTTTTCTCAGGTACTCCGACGTTTCTGGAAGGCACGATTTCTCTTTAGGAAGCTATCCTCAACTTTCTCTTTCTCAAGCTAGGAAACTAGCATTTGAAACTTGGCAACAGATTGATTCCGGAAAGGACCCAATTAGAGAAAGAGAAGAAGAGAGAAAAAACAAACAAAGGGCCGCTGAAGAAAAAAGATTGGCTAAGGAAAGCTACGAATTAAGTTTTTCAAATGTTGCTCAACAATGGATTGAGGATCGAGAAAGTCACGACTACTGGGTTAACAACATTAGAGAGCCAAAGTGTACTATTCAAATCTTGGAAAGGAATGTCTATCCTTTTATTGGTGAGACTCACATCGAAGAAATCAGTCCCGAAATGGTAAGAGCCATTCTTGAGCCAATATGGCAAACCAAACCGAGTACAGCAAAGAAAGTAAAAACATATCTTCGACAGATTTTTCAGTGGGCTATCGCATTAAAAAAGAGGAAGGACAAAGAAAATCCAGCACAGATGGACGGAACCTTAGGCGTCCTAATGGAGCCTCTGCAAAAAAACAAGAAAGAAAAACAAAATTATGCGTCTTGTCCTGTAAAGGATATTCCTCAGCTAATGTCCGAGATTCATTCTTATAACTCAATTTCTGCGCGTGCCTGCGAATTTTCTATTCTGACAGCTACCCGCTCTAAAGCGGTTAGATTTGCCCAGTGGAATGAATTTGATTTGGAGAAAGGAATCTGGGTAATCCCTATGGAACACGACAAGATAAAAATACCCAACAGGGACCGAACAATTTTCCTTTCTGAACAAGCTCTATCTCTTCTCAAAAATTTACCGCGATTTAACAGTACAGAGCTAGTTTTCCCAAGCAACAGGGGTTCTCACCTGTCAGACTGCGGAATTAATATGTTTCTACGTGGTCTTCATGAGAAGAAATTTACCGAGGACGGTATCGGCTGGATAGACCCTCACAAGACGAAAAAAACGGGAAAGTCTTGTATTATCACAGTCCACGGTACAGCCCGTGCCACGTTTCGCACTTGGGCTAAAGATGATGAATTGGGCAATAACCGAAAGTTTGACCAAGAAGCCGTAGAGCTGTGTCTACTACATTCAAAGAACGATGCCTACAACGGAGCATACGACCGAGCAAAGCTGGAAAAGGAAAGACGCTTCGTAATGGATTGCTGGGGCAAATACTGTTACAGCCGTTTGGACAAATAAGCCGAAATCTCACTATGTGAAAATTTTTGCGGGGCTTTGATGATTATCTGCGGGGATTTTATAAGTAAAGCCCCGCAACATAACTTATTGTTTTTACTTGTTTTTATACTATTTGCGGGGAGTTGCAGGGCTTTATTTAAAGCAAATTAGAAATTTGTCAGATTCTAGAAATAGAGCTTTTAGGTTGAATAAATATTTTCACTCGTGACATGTTTTCCAATCCCGAGGAAAAAGCCCCGCAAAACCCCGCAAACCCCGTGGTTTCCTTTAAATTCAAAGAGTTAGCTTGCAGGGCTTTTCCAGTAAAACCCCGCAAAATCTCCGACCTTTAAAAATCTCCCATTTTGCACGCACAAAAATTTAGCTGGGGGCGCGGTCTCAGAAGAGTGCTCGTTTTACTTTTGACCCGCCCTACGGGTGGAATTTACCAAACGACATCAGTCTTTGATCTAACTGTTGCAACTTTTCATCAAAGGCATCATCGGCTTTCGCTTCAGCCTCTAAGAAAGCCTCTCGCAAGCGATCATAGGTTTTCTGATGCATTTCCTTCGGCTTTATCCAGTATTCTCCTCGCAGTTTTTCTTTGAGCTTAAGAGCCTTACTGCGCAACCTCTCAATTTCATCCTCATTCTCCGATGGATAAGCCAAGTGTCCACAATGCCTGCAACACCACGTATTCGACAAATAGATACAGCAGACACGGCGCCGGCAGACCGGACACTCAAACCAATACTGAAACCCTCCGAATCGGCACGAAGTTTTCAATAATTTGATTTCTACGTCCTTATCCTCCCAAGGTCCGTCATTGCGGCTTACTTTGTAAATCAGCCGGATGCGGTCTTCTTCAACAAGGACTTCCATTTTTCCCCATGGTTTACCGTTGCGGCTCCAACTGAGCGTTTTAACTCCCTTGCTTTTCAACAAACCTTGCTTATTCAGCCATCGAACATTTAAGAAACGAAGGTTCGTAATCAGCTCTCTTTCCCCGACACGGCCACTACCATATCCGCCCATCCGATTTTCTCCCAAATATTTTGTCATTTCCGAACTCAACAGTGCCGTCCCTATACGCTCCATCCTCGATTTACGAGGCTTGTGGGGCGTTCCCGGAAAGACTCTTTAACTTGATGAGCATGGCAAGTGTTCGCTCATATTTACGGTCCAAATGTGCTTCATATCTGGCAAATGATTCAAAATTGACCTGATTTATTGCGTTTCCTAATGCCTGTTCTTTGATTTCAGAGACATGATTGACAACCGCCAGGGTCTGTTCAATTGCAGTTTTTGCCTTTCCCGATAAGAAAACCGACAGTCCATACCTATCGTGCTGAGCATATTCATCCGAATACCAAAGATTAAGCAGAAAGTCTCCGAGGCATTCCGCAGCTCTTTTTGTACAGCTCCTTCCGCCTTTCGAAAGGGTTTCTTCTGCCTGCCGTCTCTTTTGCTCTTCGGTTTCCAACCCTTTTCGTTTTTCTTCCAGCTCCTCAGCAGAGAGCTTCAGAAACTCTCTCACCTCTATCTTCTCATCCTCAATGTGCAAAGACAGGGGAGCCGTGCTGTTTAAAAGTCTTTGGGAGTGATTCAAGGCGCTTGAGAGGCCGTTATTGATTTTGGCGTTTTCCGCTTTCAGAAGTCGTTTCTTTCGCCATACGATAGTTGCCAGTTCTTCAACTAGAGTATTCTCAGTAGCATTAGCAGGCACAAAGTCCGCTTCGTACTGTGCCAGCAAATCTTCAAATTCATCTTTGGATTCATGCGGCAGAACGGCTTCTTTAGAAAGAATTCCATGTTTAACCGCGTTTAAGCGTCTTACTTGATAAGTCTTTTCCATGATTGATTACTCCTGATGTTTGCAGATAGAAAGTTGATATTTAGGCTGCTTGGTGTGAGCATCTACCGAGACCAGGTTTAGTCGAATACCATCAACCGTCCATCCTACTTTTTTCTTTAGCCACCAACCCAAGCGATTGCGATTGACGATGCATCCGTCAAAGCATCCGATATCTTCCAGCGGTTCTCTAAGCAGTTCCGAATCAACAGAGCGTGAGACTCGCTCTGACAATTCCTTTACACTAAACAACGCAGTTTCAAACTCTCGCCTTATTCCGTTAAAAACCCTTCCTACCTGAATTCTTTCAGGATCATCGTTCATAGCTGTAAACACCTTTTTTACCGGGTCAGGCAACCCAAGCCAGAGCAATGGTTGCCGGCACCACTCAGACCACTTTTCAAAAGAGTTAAGGTTCGGACACTCTGTGTGCGGCTTGCCGGTGTTAATCCACGCGGAAATAATTGTTAAAGCACAACTGACGTAATGTTCCCGACTCTCTCTAACCTGTTGCAGCAGATTGGGATTTTTAAAAATTCGAGAAGCCGGTATCTCTTCTTTTGTATCAATACATATAGGAACGACTCGTCTGGTCATATCTCCGACCGGCGTTACATTATTGCCGTTAGCCAGGATAAGCGTTTTCGTTCCTACCGTTGCTGTTCTTGACTCGCCCAATACTCGTCCAGTCAATGTTTCCGAGGTAATAGCCGAGCACAGATACTTGTGCGGATAAAGATCACTTGTCAGATTATCGAAGAACAATACGGACGGTGCCTTAAGTAATTCAGCCAAGAGAAGTTTCTCGCATTCAGCCGAGTCTTTAGGAAAGGCGATGGGAGAGGGTTTCTCCGCTGTAGCCATAAGAAAGATCAGCTCAGAGAGGACTCCTTTGCCCGTCCCGGGCTGATGCGCCTTGATTAAAAACATCGGTGCAAACGGAAGCAGGCTTCTCACCGAGGCCGTCAGCATTGCGCACAGTGCCGCCGATTCGTCACTGGAATCTTCAAACTGAAACTCTTCCAATAACTTCCTTAACTCTGCCAACGCCTTTAGCGCATCGCCTAAAAATGGTTTTTCTTCCAACTGATATTTCTCAGGGTCATACGAGCAATAAAGCCGCGTTTTTGGGTGGTACCCCCTTTGAAGATCAATTTTTCCGTCCTCTTGCAAGATAGGTTGTCTTACAATCGCTTCAATCTCCGGCAAGAATTTATGATTCTGACTTTCCAACAATGCAGTCAGGCACTTGGCGGAAGGGTCTGTCGGAACACATCTTTTAGCTCTACCGTCATATCTCTGCCAGCGGGACAGTTTTGCCATCTCGAGCGTAAGATCGTGGATGTTTACTTCCTTGAGTGCCGCAGCTCCCTGCTGCGGATAAACCGCAACCACTCGGCCAGCTCTTTGATAAAACAAGCCCGTTTCCGCAAGAATTCTCTCTGAGGCTTCCACAATCCTATTGATTTCTCCCGGATTCAGAAAGATTCGATCTTTCATATGGGCTTCTTCCGGCTCGATACCGAGAAACTCTAAAAGATCGGAAATATTTCTTTCCTGACAGTGAGCGTGCTGACACTTAAATGAACCGATAGGGTGTTCATCATCGGGCTCCCAATAGCAGGCGCCGGAATCAACCTGATCGGTGTGTTCTTCTGTCCACGGACAAGTTATGTCGTACTTTCCCGACTCTATCTCTGATTTAATCAGCCCTCGCGATCTGAGAGATTCCACTACAATATTGACCGATGGTTTTGGCTTCCACACGGCATTACCGTCATAAGCAGTCTGCACCGTTTTTGCTTTGGCCGGCAACGGTGCTTTTGCTTTCTTAGTTTCAGACAAAGATATGTCGTAAGCATCCGTAAACTGTCGTAGGCTGTATTTGAGCTTGGGTTCCCATTGTCTCATTAGACAGCGGAAAGGCAGCTCGGTTTTGGTGTTGGAGGCATAGGGAAGACGCATTAACCTTGTCGAAGGGCCGCCGGCGCCGGGGTCACTTAATCCTTTGCGGATAATTGCCTTGCTCAGTACGTCGGCTGTTTGCTTATCGGTGATCGGTTCAGCCAAGATGTAGCCGATTTGGAAGTTTCCTTCGGATGTCTCTAATACCCATGAAGGAGCAAGCTTAATTTGACTCCAAGGAATCTGAGCTTTAGTTTTGCCGGCTACCGTTTGAGCTACGACATCATCAAAAGCAATAGCGAATTGCCCGACAAACTGACTTTTCTTTCTTCGATACTTTCCGTGTTCATCCGACCGGAAAGCTGAAATAGAAAAGTACGAATTGCACCGAATGTCCTTGGGCTCGTTTACCTTGTTCCAAGCAAAGCCATACCAATCAGCAGGACAAGCAACTGCGGGAGAACAACTAAAAGAAACGCACACAGGTGCACTGTCGGTTCCACTAAGTTCGGATGCTTTGCAAAAAATGCTCTCAAGAAATTCATGATTAGATACCTCAATCGGTTGTGAAGAAAGAATTGCGGGAGAAAGAGTGCTGACGGAACTAGACATTTGCCGCTCCTTCTGCCAAATGAACACGCTCTTTCACCAACCGCATGACCAGCGATTTGATTTCTTCATCCGTTTTGCCCAGAATCCGGGCAACATTGACCGCGTTGATTTCCGTTTCAACCCACCCGACACTGCGGGGGCCAAGCTGAATCGAGGGTGGCAGAAGCCCTTTTGCCACCTGAGAGTAAAAGCTGGATCGGGGAAGGCCGGTTGCCTCTTGAGCTTGCGAGGCTCTTAATATCTTTAAAGCCATGTTTGGACTCCTTTGGAAGTCTGTTTAACATGGCTTTCATTAAGCCCAGAGTAATTTACTCTCGATAGATGCCTTTTTGAAGCCCGTAATGACGGGGCTTGCGGGAATTATTTTTATTTTTTTACTCTGAGAGTCCGAAATGCCTTTCTCTCAATTCTTTCAGGTAAGTTTCCTTAAGTTTGAGTATTGTCCGATCCTTCCTGGCTTCTTTCAGTTCATTTTTAATAGCGTACAAAGAAACGCCTTCTTCTTTGGCAATAGTCTCATATATCGGACTGATGCCTATCTGTTTGTAATAATCCACCGTTGCTAAAAGCCTTGCTCTTCTCCGGTCTCGTGATTCATCAGACTTGTCTGCACAAAGTAAATATTGTTTTTGAGCTGACTGTAAAACATAGGAGTGCCCGTCAAAGCCAATCACATCTTTTACCTCGAGAGTATTCTCTCCAATTTTTAATAGCCAGTAAAAGTTCTGATAAAGCAACTGTACAGTCAGTCTTAACTTGCCAGAGTGAACAATACCAATCACTTCTTGTTGCTTGTTTGTCTCTTCTTTGGGGCCTGCGAAGTAAGGTTTGCAGTCAAGTAATTTATATAGATAATCTTTGACACTTTCCACTGAAAACTGATAACCCCTCATCTGTTCATCAGAAACGGGTATTCTTCCGGTATCTTCCCGCTGTTGGCAAATAATCCAATACCTGCCGCCTCTTTGCACTACCGGAACTTCTGAACAAAAGTATTCGCACTTGTCACACCGGACGGCTCTGATTGGAGGCACCTCTTTGAGAAGTTCGGAATGCAAAAGCGCTTCAAACTTTACCGGCGCCCACTTTAAGGCTTCATACCGGCTAATAGCAACAAACGACTCTTTATCGCTGATAAGTGATAACAAAACGCATAACGGATCATCTTTACTCAGAAGCTCTGCGATTCTCTTCTTAGGTCTGCCCGCCATCGCTCAAATCCCTTGGCTCAATTTCTGAGTCAATCAGCATTTTTCTGAGTACGGCATGCGTTCCCTCTCGATGTAGGTTGCATAAATTCGGAGTTGTCAGACGAATCGTTTCTGTTACTTCTTTACCGTCTTCGTTAAGTACCACAACTTTGAGCTCTGCTTGTGTGACAAAGAAACTATCCAAAGGACAAGCCTTGGAAAAAGACTCCAAAATCTCATAAATCTTCTCCGGCTGTTTCTTCCACATCGGAGATTCCAGCACTACTCGACTGTCCCATGTGTATCGTCTGGTTAAGCGTATTTTAGAAATTGCCACGCTCTGAATAATGGAAGACGGCTCGTATCGAAATTTAAAATTTGGTTTCAGTAGCGGCGCCAGTTCATATATTCTGCTGTCCCTCTCGTTTTCGGGCAGTTTCTCTATGCCTAAAATTGTCTGTGCAAACAGCTCCTGAATTTCATAGATTCTGGTCTTGTTCCCTTTGCACATCAGGTCCAAAGTTCCCTCGTCCTGGACATAGATAAAAATAACGGTATAGGCTTGTTTGGCAACTCTGGCTGAAAGTTTATTGCCGTTCCACTCTAAGACTTCTCGTGAGTAATCCTCGGGATAGGCAAAAAAATAATCCTGATTCCTTCTTCTCAGTACTTCCACTCGGCAGTTCTTTCCCTTACCGTCATGCTCAAAGAAATAGTCTCCTAATCTTTTTGCCAAAGCCTCTATTGCTTCCGGCGCCGTTTCTGCTTTCAGATGTCCAAACCCTTTGCGTTTTTTCCACCAATTCTGAGGAAGACTGTCCGAATGGTGAAATAAGCAGGCATTGTCCCATAGTTCCGAGCGGTGCAAAAACGTATAAAAGACACGCCTGTTCAAAGGGAAGTCCTCCCATTGGGCTAAAATTTTCTCATGGCCTCCGTCTTGAAACTCGGCTTCATCCAATATGGCTCTGATTCCTGCTTCATCTGCCATATCGTTAATCTTTATGAAGTCTCTTTCCGCAGAAACTTTGATCTCTTGCGGAAGATTCTTCCAATCAGCCAGCTGGCGATCAAATTCTGTTTGCTCCGAACCTTCCTCAGGCACTCCAAAAGTGATTCCATGCCTTGCGGCAAAATACTCGTGAATTAAGTCCGCAGGCATTTTGCGGAAAAAATTCCTAATTTCAAAGCTCCCTGACATAAACCCTCCGAAACTTAATCACTCTCTTTGTTCAGACGATGAATCTCCAGAGCCGGTAACGCCTTCACGATTTTCATCGTCTCAAGACTAACTGTAATCACTTTAAGAAACAAGTCATACAGATAAGTCGGGTCGCCCATTTCCTCTCCGTACTTGTTAAAGTCGTTGATGATTCCACTATCTTTATCTACAGTGATTCGGCATCTTTCCACGATCCAATCCAACGCACTCTTCTTATTTACGACATATTCCTGAGCTTCGAGAGGAATATTTTCGATGGTAATGTCCTCGTTATAAATCAGTCGAGTTTTGTCTTTCGCGGCATTCCCTGTTTTGCCGGCAATCTTGCCCCACTTCATCTGAGTGACTCGGAAGGAACAGCCTTCGCGTTTCTGTACTGTGACACCTTTATAACGCGGCTGCTTCTCAAAATTCACGTGCAAGTCCGCTAATTTTCTTCCTGCCTCAGAAAATGCCTTGAAATCCTCGTAAGTTGCAACTCGTGGAATTCGAGGAAGCTCCTTACTCAGGTTGTTCGCATATTTCGTTCGATAGTCCTGACTGTGCAGAATCCCGTAGATGTAGTAAAACAAGTCATCCTTACTAATCGGATTTCCTGAATAAACTTCTTGAAAATGCTTCAGAGCATCGTCGTTGATAGCATCTTCTTTGACAAAACCATCCGTCGTGACAGCTTCGCTTTCATTGGCAAACAGGTCATCCTCGGAATTTTGCAAAGAATCCGTTATTGACTTGTAGATGTAGCGTGGAAAACATTGAGTACCTGCTTCCAGTGCATTTAGATCAATAATTTTATTTGTCATTAAACACGAGAAAGCTTTATTTCCGATTCCTGTCACACAGATAGCGAGGTTTTCTGACGCAACAGTAGGGAAAAGAGTGTCCCATCTTCCAGGTCGCTCTATCACCCCTCCTTTCTTGTCATAATAGAGTCTTTGCAAAATGAACGGCCTGTAAATGGAGTTACGCACCTTTTTAGAATCAAAGATTATTAAGGCGTTCTTTTCTAATTTGGTTTTAAGCAATCGAGTCCATGGAAGTTTGACTTGCTTTACTGCCTCTTCCACAGACATATCATTAGACAATTTTACAGTTTCTTCATAACCCTTGATTAGTCTTCTTACCGATTCAGATAAGGCAATAACGGCGGAGTTATAGACCCAAGCGTCCCTATCAGTCTTAACTCCATTAACCGAAGGTGGAAATACACTTACTTCTGTCTTTTGTTTTTTGAACTTCGTCGCATCTATCTTTATAAAGTGAGCAAATGAATCATCTCTCTGATTCAGCCAATCTCCATGCTTATCGGGGTAGATTCTCTGCCATTGGATATTAGAAATTGATTTTGCTTTGACAAGTTGATTCAGTTTTTCCTCTCTTGTCAGATAGTCATCTACAGCGTGGAAGTAAATCTTTCCTTTTTCTTTGTCATCTGGATTCTTGACTAATAACACTATCGCAACCGGCGCTCTACTACCCTCTCCGAAAACTTTACCTCCTTCTTTACGGGAGCGTTCTCCAGATGTTCTTTGATTTCCCTTCAGGTGATAGATATAAATAGAATTGAATTCCTCAGACATGCACTTGCGCATCCCGTCAGCACTGTTGGATTCAATCCATCCGGCATTGGTCACGAAACCAATAACACCCTTGTCCTTAATGCGATCAGAAGCCCAGCGGTAAGCACGGATATATGAATCGTATAAAGAGTTTTTCAATGTAACATCAGTGCGTCCAGCGTAAGTTTTAGAAATTCTGCTATCTAATTTGTCATAACGCTCGTTTTCATTATTGTCCGCTTGCCTCTCCTGCCCTACGGAATACGGTGGATTTCCTACAATCACCCGAATATCCAACTCCTCCGTCTTCGCCAACCGTGCATTATTTTCTGCCAGCGACGTACTAAATAAAGTCTTTGCATCATGATCCGCAAAAGTATCCGTCCAAATCATTACCGGATTCGGTTCATACTCCTGATTGGACACTAAATCATAGTAAGTCGCTTCAAGGTTTATCGATGCAATGTAATAAGTCAACGGCAAAATCTCGTGAGCGTGTATGTCGTTCTTAAACTTCTCACTGAGTTTATCTGCTGGAATAAGCCCGCTTTGCATTAACCTTGTCAGGAATGTCCCGGTCCCTGTAAACGGATCAAGAATGTGTACGTTAGGAGAAGCAATGGTTGTGCCAAATTCCTTTTGGAGAATATCTGCAACCGAGTGATTGATAAAATCCACCACCGGAACAGGGGTATAGATGATTCCCAACTTATCCCGCATCTCGGGGAATGCAAATTTAAAGAATTTATCAAACAACTCGATGATGACTGTCTGACGGTCTTCTGCCGTCTTTATGTTCTTGGCTCGCACCCTTACCGAGTTGTAGAAGCCTTCCAGCAATTTAGTCGCAGATTTAAGGCCCTCTTTATCAAGGGCATCCAGCATCTGCGTCATCGCCCTTGATATGGGATTTTTCTCAGTAAAAGGAAATTCGGAAAACAGAGCGTCCATGACCGGCTTCGTCACAATGTGCTGACCAAGCATGTCTAGAACCTCTTCTCTGGATAATTCTCCGTTCAGGGTATTCTTAAGTTCCGTAGAAAAAACTTCAAACTTCTTCCTAGATGCTTCGTTCTCCGGTTTGTCTAATACGGCTTCAATGTGCTTAACCTGTTCTTGGCAAATCCTGCCCACATCTTCAGCCCAGTCAGACCACTCCTTGCGATTACCGACTTTCTTGACAATTCTGGCTCGGATATCTTCTTCCAAAATCATGTCCCGGCCCAAAGAAAGTTCCATCTGTTTAGGACCGTCTCCCTTTCGCTTTTTGGAATGCCTACGCTTGATTCCTCCGACATTTCCGCCTGTAGCGGCTTTTCTTGTGAACTTTTTATCAGTCAGGCAAATGACTTCCAGCTTTTCAGAATTGATCGTCTTTAACTGCCCGTCCACCATAGAGCCAAAATCTTCATCGATAGATTTCAAAGCTCGCAGAACCTGCCAGACTGTTTGAAAGTCTTTGTTGTTATCCAAAACGTAATCCGCCGGAATCCCCGCCGGTGTAACAATCGGAATAATGACGTACCCTCTCTCTTTTTTGGTGCCCTTTGAAGTACGCATTACCCGACCGACGGTTTGCACGACATCGACCATTGATTTGCGTGGGGAAAGAAAAATCACCGCATCCAATGCCGGAACATCTACTCCCTCGGAAAGACAGCGAACGTTAAACAGAATCTTGCAATGGCCTTCCTCTGTATCTGCTCTAAGCCACTCTAAGCGATTGGCTTTTTCCGTTGCGTCCATTGAGCCGTCGATATGTCGCGTGTCGCAAACAAGGCTGTTCTGCTCATTGAAAAACTCTTGATTTAAATACTTAGTTTCTTTCCTGAGTTTGTCTTTGAATCGTTCAATCGTATTTTGGAATTCAGCTGTGAACTGTTTGGAGGAAACTTTGTCATATTTGTCGGATGGATTGATTACTTGCGCAAAGCCAACCGCTCGTCTCATGGGCTGTAAATCATTACCCAAAGACACTTCTCCTTGCAGGTCCCTCTTAGAGAGAGCTCGCCAGCAGCCGATAACTTTTGCTGCATTGGAGACAGACAAGCCTCCTTCTGCCCCTAAAATTAACTCTTCAGGATTGTTTTTATCTCCTATCAAGGACTCACTAACCGTAAGGACAATGACTTTGTAATCGACCAAACTGCCCAGTCTGACCGCTTCTGTGAAATTGATGGAATGAAAGGTTTTGCCGTAGACTTCTTCATCGTCCATGGAATAAAGAACAATGTCTCCGTCCTCATTCTGCTTCTTGGCGTCACTGCCGTAAATCTTAGGAGTTGCGGTCATATACAGACGTTTTTTAGCCGCAACATAGTCGTTGTTATGAATGCGAGTGAAGACGGCTTCTTTCTCATCGGTAAAATGACCTCCCGCGGTGCGGTGCGCTTCGTCACAAATAACCAAATCAAATTCTCCGATGGGGTCGATTTCCTGTGTTTGCGCCTGATGAATGACATCAATAGATTGATATGTGGAAAAGACCACAGTCATAGCGTCTTTTTTCTCTTTAGCCGCCTTGATTTGCTTGCAAAGACTCCTCGCATCGGTCGTTGCCGGATATGCCAATTCACTGCCCACGGTCAGTGATTCCAAATCTTCCAAACCCGCTTTTCCGGTAGATGAATCCGAGCAGACGGCAAAGGCGTTAATGGGGTAGATGCACTGCTGTTTCCAATCTGTGAGTGTCTGAGAGAGCAGAGATAAAGACGGAACTAAAAATAAAACCAACTTTCCGGCGCCGGCTTGTTCTTCGGCTATCTTCAGCGAAGTGTAGGTCTTGCCGGTGCCGCAAGCCATAATAAGCTTGCCCTTTGAGGCAGTTTTAAAACCGGAAATGACTTTCTTTATCGCTTCTTTTTGATAGTCGCGGGGAGTACGCTTCGCAACTTCCTTTAACTCCCCTCTTTGGTAAGCAGCCCAATCAACAGTTGAACTTGCCAGGGTCTCCCTCGTAATCAAAGTAACGGGAGGTGTTTGCCGTCGGAATTCTTCTTTAACCGGATCAGTCCAGTGCTCATTAGTAGCTACTAAAAATCGTTTTGTGAAAAACGGCTTGTTGGAAGAAGCTATAAAGGAATCCACTCCTGCTTTAGGAACAGTCGCTTCTTTGTCGTAAAACTTACATTGAATTGCGGTGTATCCGTTTCCATCCGAATTAACACCAACCAAATCAATTCCGATGTCGCGACCGGAAGATACAAGCTCGGGATGTTGCCCGCTCCAATCTTTATAAGTTAAGACTTCAGTAAATAAATCGCGATATGTCGGTTCCTTGGTTAACCAATCCCGAATAAGAGTTTCAAACCGAGTCCCCTTGTCTCGCTCTGTACCGGAAGAAGCTTGTATGAGATTATTGAGTAAGTTATCTAACGAAAGGGAGTTGCCGTACCCCCCCCGACCTTTGCTGATTTGGTTCCTGTCATCGTGGGAGTTCGTCTATAAAATTTCGGATTTTTACTAATAAACGTCTTCGGACGCTATTAGTTTTTGTTGGAAGTATTCTAAGGGTTGAATCAAATAACAACAATCAACACTCTGCGAGTATTTTGTAGAGGTTTCTGCGTCGGACTAAGAATGGAGGAGAAAAAGCCGCATCCAAGATTATGAGGGCTTATTGTCAATTGATCTAAATCCACTCCTTATTTTAATTTTCTGAAATCGCCACTTCAAAATCCTACTCATTGGTAAACCTCTTCGGACTTTCTCAGACACTATTAGTGGTCGTTTTACTTAAAGATGTGGGATAATTTGGGAACAACAAATGCCGAGAGGCTTGCTGCGTCTTTCCAGAAAGAGAAGAAGGTATTTATTGCATTTTACTCATCCTTAAAAACAAGGAGAAAATTTATGAAAACAAAATTCACAACACACAAAAAACAGTTATCGGCGCTAGTTTGCGCTACTTTGTTAGGGTTCCCATGGGGGGGGGCAAATGCTATAACAGCAGGTGTAGTAGGGAATAATTCAGAAGAAGGATTTACCTCCGCCAGTGAGAATATTTCTGGAAATATCGGCATATATGCGGTTGGAACGAAAGCCAGCGCAATTGCCGAGAATATTACAATTTCTAGTGATATGTATGCTGCCTTATATGCTTACAATGGGGGTGTAATTAACGTTGGAGGGGACTCTACAAAGTCTGTCATAATTACTTCAACATCTGACGGCATCAACGCTGTCAATCTTGAGAAAAAGGGAGCGGCTTTTGTTTCCGTTAAAGCTTCTGAATCTGTGTCTATTGTTTCAGACACTTTCGCTTTATGGGCACAAAACGGAACTCAGTCTACTCAGGCCCCGGAATCTCACAGCTCAATAACAGTAGAAGCTCCAACAATAAGTATTGAAGGAAAAGAAGAAGCAATTGTCGCTTTTTCAAACGGAGAAATCAACGTAACTGGCAATGCAACCATTAAAGGGGGCAGTGCTTTAATTGACACACGTGGCTATGCCTCTGTAAATATCAATAGAGACAATTCAAATGCAACAACGGTATTGGAAGGAGATATCGTATTTGAAACTCCGAATGTCGAGGGAGGAGATGGCAATTTCAGTGGTAATCTTATTGATGCGTTTGTCAATATCAACTTGTCTGGTGAAGGTTCCTCGTGGACCGGAAGATCCTATCAGTCATACAAATATGTAGATGCCTCAAACGGCACTGTTGCTGTTGTTACTTCTGAAATAGGTGAAAATAGAGAATACTTTGGTCAGGTTTCTGGATTAGTATTGTCTGTTGCTAAAGGAGCAAAGTGGGAGACAACCGGAGATTCCTTTGCCAATGTCTTAAATATGGATAGCGGCAATTTAAGCTTAGCCGCTGATTCTGTACTTCATGCCAACGATTTTATTGTTGCCGGAGATTCCAACACTATTAATTTCGGTAACGGAGCCAATATTAACGGCACTATAGAAGATCAGGGAACTCTTTACATGACCGGTGATGTTTCCAGCTTTACAGGCGTTTTAAATGTAATGGGCAAGGCATCAGTCGGTTTAACTGCTGAAGAGGCATCTGAAACCCTCAATCCAATGCAAGGTTCCGTTTTGGTAGTAAAAGCAGGAACGACGTTAAACGGTTCTACATCAGTCGGAAGCTCAGCTTCAGCCGCTTCAAACGGAAGCAGTTTATCCGTACTTTCAGACGGTACATTAGCGATTGTCGCAACAGATGACTACACCGAAGGTACTCCTCTTGTTACGGTCGGTACAGCCTCTACAGAAGACGGTTCCACGGTAAAACTGGTTAATGCAGTCAAAATTGCTGACGGAACAACTGTTTTTGCAACTTCTGACGGTTCTGCCCCTTCCGAATATAGTCTTGTCACAGACAATCTTTTGAAGGTTGTTGAGAATAATCAGATTGTTTCTCAAAGTGCTTCTACAGCATTAGGCGGTAATGTTCTTACTCCCAATGTAATTAATGAAGCTTTAACCGCTTCCGGTTTAGGAGCAGAAAGAGTAGTAGCTCTCACTACTGATACAACAGCGGCTCAGGCTGTTTCTGCTCTGAACAACATCGCTCTCATGGGCACAGCTTCCGGGGCACAAACCGCAGCAATAAATGCAGCCAATATCCAGCTTGATGTTATCGATTCCCACGGTTCTGTACTTGCGGGCTACGCGCACGAAAAATCCGGTGCAGACCTCTGGATAGACTTGAACGGCTCTTTCAGTAAAGCAAACCGTTTCTCCGCCGGTTCCACAACCTACGGATATAAGAGCGATTTGGCCGGAGTAACCATCGGAAGCGATTACGCTTTTGGCAACGGCTATGCCACCGGTGTTTCCGTCAGCTTCGGAACCGGTTCCGTGCGCGGTCAGGGCAACGGTGCAGGCATCAAGAATGAAGTGGATTACTACGGAGTCAATCTCTACGGTGTCTGGTCCAACGAATACTTCAATATGATCGGTTCGGTCGGCTATCTTCAGACTAAGAATGAAATCAAGTCTCAGGGATACAAAGGCAAACCGGATGTGAAAGTCGTTTCCGCCGGAGTCCGTCTTGAAAAACCGCTCTTATTGAATGAATCCATCACTGTTACGCCTCATGTCGGCGTCCGCTACAAGCATATCAACATGGACAGCTTTAATGCCGGAGGTTTTAACTACGACAGCGAAAAAGCCAATTTGGTTGAGGTACCTTTCGGCGTTGCCTTCAATGCAAATCTGAAGGCACCCTGCGGAGCAGAGGTCAAGCCGTTTATTGACTTGACGATTGCTCCGAATTTCGGAGACCGCAAAGTTACAAACAAGGTAGCATTAACCGACAGCAGTGCATCGGATTCATTTGAAGCTCGCATTGCCAATAATTCAATGTATAACGCCAAACTTGGATTGAATGCGGTGAAAGGCAATCATTCATTAGGTATCAGCTACGGCATTGGAAGCGGCAGTTACGGCAGAGTCGATCAGGCTTTGCAGGCTAAATACAGATACAGCTTCTAAGATTTTTAGAAAAATCTAGTCCTATGGCCCGCTCTAAAACAGCGGGCCTTGTTAATTAAACTCGTTCAATTGCATTCAGGCTGATTTTTGCACCGGACAATTTGAGCCAAAGTTTCCTATCCTGCGCAAATGGAACCCAGTTAAAAATCAGCTCCTCTATGGGTCTTCATAATGCAACCCAACCAATAACCAACAGTCCCTCTCTAACGGCATTAAAAAAAGAATCTTCAGGAAATCCAAAGAAAAACTGACGGAAAACCATACACAAAATCATAAACAAACAGCCGTAAGCCAACGGTATTGCTCCATAGGTAAATTGCTGGCGTAACGCTCTGTGACTCTTTTCCTCCTGCAAGACAAAGTATTCATGGAAAACCTTTTCAGCCCCGTTCGGAATTTTTTCTCTGATCGTTGCCAATTCGTTTTCAGGCATCAGAACCCTTAACTCATAGGATTGAGCTAAGTATTCTCTTATACTGTCCCTAAGATATTCCAGCACATCATCTCCCGCCGTCACATAAGGCAGCGGTAAAACCGTCGCACGATCAAAAAACTCTTGGGGATGAAGCCATACAATTGTGACGATACAATGTTTACCGTCAAAAATTACAAATAGTTTTCCACGGTTCATAGGCTGAATTTTGTTGGGTAAGGTCTGAATTTTCTCCTCATTATCTAACAAGAAACAGTCATTTTTTGAAAAATCTCTCTATTTGCAGGGCTTTTTCGGAAAATCCCCGCAAGCTAACTTGTTGAATTTAAAGAAAACTGCGGGGTTTGCGGGGAGTTGCGGGGATTTTTCACCAGGATTGGAAAAAGTGTCAAAATAGAAAAATACAAAACAGAGAAACAGAATCCAAGGGTATCTACCTAGCGGCAATTTTATGATGGTCTTTTTGATGGTCTTATACAAATCTGCAACATTAACACCCGATAATCACTGAATAGTTCGATTCTCGCCGCCCCACCAGCACCGATTTGTACAACGACAACTAACGATATCCAACAGGATACAAAAATATCGTCAAAGCCCCGATTTTCGGGGCTTTTTTCATTTATGGGAAAAATTCCGACATACAACGATATGCAATAAAATATAAATCTCGTGTATGACAAAATGTGTGGCAATTTTCCATGAACCTCAATAAAAAATTCATTGAGAGCGCCCCGGATAAATCTGAAATATTGCAGGATTTAGAGTATCTAGCAGAGGTCGACCTCTGAACTAAGGGCGACCTCTCTAGAAATCTGTTTCTTCTTCGTCTTCGTAATCCTGTTCCTTTTCGGGCTCAGCGTCAGGAACAGGAACCCCGAGAGCTTCAAATAACTTTCTTCTTTTACCGGCGATCTCTCCGAAGTAATAACCTCCGCAGAATCTTGTCTGCATCACATTGTTCAAAGAGTCCAGAACTCTGCAGTCTCCGTCGTAAACCATCGGCAGTGCGCTGTTCTTTTTGCACTCTTCACTGTATTTTCTCAATCTCGTTCTAACGATCATTGCAATAGAGGTCGCCAAGAACTGCACAAATGTTTTGCCGGTTAATGACTCGTTATCAGAGACTCGATTTCGAGAGCAGCCCAAGCGAGATTTGAGCGTTTTAAACGTATCTTCAACGATCCATCGTTCCTGGTAAGCGCACCAGGCTTTTCTGGCATCAGATATTTCATCGCTCACGAGCACCCTATAACCTTTGTAGCGGAGCTTTTGGTCCACTTTTTTATTGTCGACGGTGTAGCTGACGGCGTCGTCCTGCTCATGTTTTTCAAAGACTTCTTCTAATAGGGTTTGTTCATTTTCATCGAGCGCCTTACCGTTGGCTATCTTTTCCTGTACGCGATCGATTCTCTCAAACAATCCTTGTCTGGCGTTCTCAGCAATTTGTCGATCGAAGTAGATGTGCCAGTAAAGCTCCGCGGTTTCCTGTGTCTTTTTTGTGGATCTCTGGTTTTTTACAGGACTAGGCTCGTAAATCCAGTTGATTTTCTTTGTCACCTGGAAGACCTGTGTATACCAATCTCTTCGGTTTAAGTCCTGGAGATTGAGCCTTTCTTCATCAATGAGTTCCTGGGTAAGACTGCCTGACACCCCGCATTTCATATTGAACAGAAATCCGACTTTATTTCTCAAACAGTCATTGATGTTTTTTGTGCCGCTGTAGCCGCGGTCAGACACAAGGACAACATTTTGGATGCCCAGTCTGGAGTTATCGGCGATAACTCGTCTGACGGTTTGGACATCCGGAACGTTTCCGTCGTAGGTTCGATAGAAGATGGGCAGCTCGCTTTTGGACTCAACCAACATCAGCAGATTAATTTGAGGAAGGTTATCTTCGTCCTTATTCCTGCCTCTTTCTGCGTTCGGAAGTTTATTAGCGTAGCTGGAAATGGAGGTCGAGTCTAAAGCCAATGTCAGCTTGTCATCGTCCCCAGCTTTTTTCTTCTGTTCTATTAAGCCTTCCTGGACAGCAGAGAAGTAATTTTCTATCTGTTGTTTTTTGATTTTTCTAAAAATCCTGCCTATTGAGGAGGGATGCAAAGGCGCTCCCCAAGGTAGACGTGTTGCTTCGGCAAAGGTCGGATACTTAGAAATATTGTTGTCTTGATTAAGGATTATGAAGTACGCAACCGATAAAACTTTTAGATAGTCCCGTCGCTGTGGGAAGGCTCTTTTGAGAGCTTCTCCAATAGGAGATTGCGCAACGAGCTGATCCAGCGCCCACGTAGCTCCCGCGTGCAGTTGTTTGACTTCCATTGCCTGAGAGAGTGTAAAACCGCCTTCGTTCATGGGAGTAAAGACATAGTCCTTACCTTTGCGCTCGCAGATAAAGTCCCTTAATTCCGGGCGCTCAGCTAAAAAATGGTCATCCCAGCGGATCCTGCCTTCCTTCTCGCCTGAAGTAACGGTTCCGACCTTCTTGAAGCTGGCTCGATAACTTCTCTTTTTCTCAGAGTCCCACCTGTTCTTGTAGGTGTAAACGTAAAAAGCCGAAGGGCTCTTTTTAATGATGAGCGGTGGAAGCTTAGGCGTTTTCATGATTAAAATAGATTATCCAGTTAGGTAATCTAGTATAACATAAAAAATCCTTCTATTCCACTGAAATAAAAGGATTTAGT
>PPYE01643495.1_pt1 | contig 53577 bp, 49 predicted proteins | sample 1559881 | NCBI WGS metagenome assembly PPYE01 (sample SAMN08240022, study PRJNA423297) | Human gut metagenome, whole genome shotgun sequencing project.
ATACTCTGACATCCCGGCAGGACAGCGTAACAGGAAACTCAATTCTTTATATTCGCACAAACTGCCCTACACAACCTTATATGGCCTCCATGAATCAAAAGGATATTACTATATTTCCGTTACCTACAATACGGTTTATGCCATCAGAAAATCGGACTGCTCACCTAACGCACAGGCCTTCCTGCGCAACCTGAAAACTGCAGTGGACTCACAAAAACGTTAATAACGTTAATAAACCTTTATACAATCTGATTTCCAAAATAGGAAAGCAAGGAGGACATTTATGGAAGTGTTTAACGGGCAGGTAACTATTGAGCTTCCTGAAGGCTACGAACCGTGGGATATTAAAGAGCCCGGAGCTGGGGCAGATTCAGGACCCCTGATATTGCTGCTGTCGAACAGCAGCGATCCGGATGCAGCCAACCTGCCTGTTTCCTCACCAGGCCTGAGCTTCAAAAGCACCCGCAATAAAAATACCAGAATAATCGGAGTGGAAACTCCTGAGGACTGGCACTCGGAAAAGCTGGAAGAAAGGCTCAATATGTATTCCGCGCTTCTTGCCCGCAGCCTTCCGCTTTTTGAAAACTACGATATGACCTATAAACAGCTTAATAAAAACGGTGCGTATATTGGACAGATACGCTATGCATTCGCCACACCTGCACAGGACTGGTATTCAAGCCTTCTTATATTCCCTGTCAACGGTAAGGAAGCGCTGATCAATATGGTATGTACAGCCGAAGATGCGGATCAGGCAATGGTTGATTTCCTGAGCATATCGAATTCGATCACTGTGTGCGGATGAACGGCTGCGGACCTGCTGGTGGTAAAACACGCAGATACAAAAACAGGAATTGCGGAAAACAGCCGGAATGGATTTTGTATCTGCGTGTTTTACCACCAGCGTCTGAGCGGACACAGCCGGATACTATAAAAACGCACACAGGACCGGTACCGGCAGCCATAAAATAGAGGGGTTTGTGCACAATAGTCAGGAAGCATAAAACCTGAAGCCTGCAGAAGACCGGGGCTGGAACCGGATCAGCCCTGAGCTGCTCAACAGCAGGAGCAGACAGCCGCAGGGCACTTAACAACAGATAACAGAACAGATAACAGAAACACGGAATGATGAAGAACGAAAAGACAGCCAAACTTCCTGTACCGCGGGGTGTGCGCCCGGGACAGCCCGGCGACCGCTCTGCATTTGGATTTGAGATTTCCACGCAGCTTCCCGGGCACCATGGCCGCACGGGAATGATCCGCACTCCGCACGGCGATATCCGCACTCCCGCATTCGTTCCCGTCGCTACTCAGGGTACCATGAAAGCGGTGCTCCCCGAACAGATGGAAGCCCTTGGCGCACAATGCATGCTGTCTAATGCTTTCCACCTTTTTGAGCGCCCGGGCGAAGATATCCTTGACGCAGCCGGCGGGCTGAATGAATTCATGCACTGGGACAAGCCTACATACACAGATTCCGGCGGTTTCCAGGTGCTCTCCCTCGGAGCCGGTTTCAAGAAAACGCTGGCAATGGATACTGAAGGGAAGAAATCCGACGATGTGATAGCCAAAGGCAAGAACCGGCTGGCTTTCGTCGATGAGGACGGGGTAACCTTCAAATCCCCGCTTAACGGTGCGCAGAAACGCTTTTCCGCTGAAATCTCTATGCAGATACAGCACAAGATCGGCGCAGATATCATGTTTGCTTTTGACGAGCTGACAACGCTGATGAATACCCGGCACTATCAGGAGAAATCAGTCGAACGGACCTTCCGGTGGGCGAAACGGTGCATAGCGGAGCACGAGAAGCTGACAGCGGAGCGCACCGGCAAACCATATCAGGCTCTGTTCGGCGTAGTCCAGGGGGCGAATTACGAGGATCTGCGTAGAAAAGCTGCCTCGCAGATCGGTTCTTTAGGATTTGACGGTTTCGGCATCGGCGGGGCCATTGAAAAACGCATTATCGGCGATATCTGCTCATGGATATGCGACGAACTGCCCGAGGGCAAGCCCCGTCATGTCCTCGGCATTGCAGCTGTGGATGACATTTTTGCATGTGTAGAAAACGGCGGGGATACGTTCGACTGCGTTGCGCCTGCACGTACAGCCAGAAACGGTGCAGTCTATACGCGCGACGGGCGCTGGAACGTAAAGCGTTCAGCTATGCGCAACGATTTCAGGCCGATAGAAGACGGGTGCGACTGCTACACATGCAAAAACTATTCGCGCGCTTACGTCTGCCACCTTCTGCACGCCGGGGAAATGGCCGGCGCAACGCTGGCAACGATCCATAATGAAAGGTTTTTTATACGCCTCCTTGATGATATACGCGCTTCAATCGACGGCGGATATTTCACCGAGTTCAAAAATGATACCCTCTCACGTTTTTATGCGCACGGGTCAAAGGGATAAGATACAGGCCATGAGAAATAGCTGTCCCGGAAATTGCGCCACGCCAGCCCGGGCACCCATGCAGGGTCTGGGGTGGGTGCGTGTTAAAGTTTTTCAGGTACGCGCACGTGGCGGAATGGTAGACGCGCTGGCTTCAGGTGCCAGTGGCCGTTAAGGCCGTGGGGGTTCAACTCCCCCCGTGCGCACCAGTATTTGTATACACCTGATATCCCAGTATCCGTTAAATAAAAGTTCACTAAATAAATAAATAAAATGGATGCCGGGGAAAATTTCCGGGGCATCCTTAGATATCCATTACCAGTTATTATCGGTCAGCCATTCAGCTGATCCTGTTATCGTACTGCCAGCAGCATTTAATTCAGCGATTTCGATATTGCAAAAGCGCGTACCGCGGCTGAAACACCCAGTACAATAAGGGATACTCCCGCAAAGATAATGAAGAATTCTGCGCTCCATATGGGTGACGCCAGGACGACAACACCGGCTATGATTGAGAGCAGCCCGTAGAATATGGACCAGCCCGGTGCAAGCTGTGCAGCAGCCGTCGCGAATGACATCATGCCTTCAAGTATCCATGAGATCCCTATCAGAATCGTCAGATAGATACTAAGCCACGCACCGGAAGCCACAGGGGCGCGGAGCACAAGAATTCCGGCAACCAGCAGAAGTATGCTGAGCAGTATCTGGAGTACCCTCCATCCATCCGATATGCCTTTGATGCGGAATAATGCCACCAGGCGCACAATAGCATCAACAATAAAATAGAGGCCAAGGATAACAGCAACAACTGCAAGTGTGTGCCCCGGCCAGGCCAGCAGGCAGACACCCGCCACAATAGCTACGATACTCAGGATAATAGTATTCCTGCGGACGACTCTGGCGAGTTCATCAGTAACCGTTTCAAAAAAATCCGGGATATGATCGAATTGCTGTGACATATTTTGCCTCCTTATAGTCACTAACATAATCACTGATTCGCCGTACCGGCAGGGTATTCAGGCAGGGCCTTCAGCATACGGCTGCCGGTATTGCCAGCAGTATCAGTATACTTTGGTGCTGTTGACCTGCCTTGTGAACCATGTTGTCATCAGGATAAACGGCCTGCGCAGGATAACACCTATAAACAGGGCAGCGAGCGCAAAAATAGACAGCTGGGCCATATATATGCCGTAATTCGCGCGGTAGGGGCCGGCTATCGCCTCCCTCATCGCATTGATAGCATAGGGGAAGGGGAACAGCGGATAGATCACTTGGAACGGTTCAGGGAGCATCTGTATAGGGAATGTCCCTCCGGTACCGGCAACCTGCATGACAAGAAGGACTACAGCTATAGCTTTGCCCGCTGCGCCGAATGCCACAGTAAGCGCATACATAAGGCTGGAAAAGATGAATGCGCACAGCCATCCCGCTGCAAAGAACTGCCACGGGTTTTCACACTGTATTTTCAGGAACCACAGGTCCCCCATGCATATCAATGTTGCCTGAGCGAGGGCAAGAAGCATGAATATTATATAGCGTCCGAAATATTCTTCGTTCAGATGCAGCCCAAGGAAACGCATATTCCCCGGCGTTTCAGCCCGCAGCGGTTTACCGCCCACCAGTACGGGCACTTCTTTCAGCTTCAGGGCAGCAGCCTTCCCTTCATCAGAGATTTTTGCTTCCATCATTGCCACCAATATGACGCTTCCAACCCAGATAGCCAGAACTGTATAGAACGGGGCCATCTGTGAGCCGTAATTCTCCATAGGGTATACGGCATGGCGCTCAAGCCCTACCGGCTGTGCCAGAAGGCTGGCGAGCAGGGATGCATCAATATTCTTACTTGAGCCGAGCTGCGAAAGAAGCCCCTTGACCCCCGTATTGGCTATTTTTGCTGTAAAGGCACGCAGTCTGGCCGCAGTCCTGCTGAGGTTGCCCGCACCCGAATCCAGCGATTTACGGATATCTGCAATGCTGGATGATGTTGCAGAGCTGAAGTTTGAAATATCCGATGTCACGCCGGACATATCGGCATTGATCGAATCAAGGCCTGAGAAAACCTTGGAAACAGAGCTCGACAGCTGGTCCAGCTGCGGCCTGACAGTATCATTGAAATCTTTTTTTGCGCGGCGGACAGAGGAGATAATGTCTGCTATCTGCTTTTTCACCCGGGCGCGCTGCGTGCTGACAGCCGAATCTGCAGTGGTGAGTGCTGTACCTGTATCGCTGAGGGCCTTAGCCAGGTCCGTATGGTCCCGGGCCACAGATTTAAGCTGCGATACCTGGGCGTCAAGCACGCCCGTCATCTGGGAACGTGCTGCGGCGCTCAGGGATGCATCAGATGCTATTGAATCGCGCAGCCTCTGGAGCGAATCTGCCGCAGCAGTATATTTGCCGGCCTGGTCCCGTACCGCGGCAGACAGCGAGTCCAGGTCCGATCTCCACGCCCCTGTCCTGCCCGAGACCCCGTCCATAAGCGCATCAACCTGGCTGCTTAATGACGACAGGCTTTTCTCGCTGGAATCCAAAGCCTTCTCCATAGCAGATCCGGAAGTATCCAGAGCCGATCTCAAAGATTTTGCGGATGCCGCTGTGTTTTTCAGTGCATCTTTCAGGGATGACGCCCCCTGCCCAGTCTGCTTCATAAGGTCCTGGGCAGACTTGATAAGGTCTGCAGAGCTGCCCAGCAGACCGGAATATGCTGCCATCTGGTTTGATGCTGAGTCCAAGCCGTCCGCCATAGAATTCAGATTATTGACAGCGTTCGTGACGTACGAATCAAGGTTCCCGTTACTGGAATATCTGGATAGCGAACCTGCCAGGTCCAGCGCAATATTTGCCAATGTTTTTGTGAATGTGGAATCTATCTGCGCAACGATGGAATCCGCCCCTTTATCTGTTATATGGGGCGCGATCGCATTCGATTTTTCATTGATGTAATAAGTCAGTTTTGCCCGCGTGGCATGGGGCGAGAAGAGGGTCATCATATCTTTGCTGAAAGACCCGGGGATGATGATCGCCGCATAGAATTTCCCTGATTTTACGCCGTCTATCACGTCTTTTTCGTTTTCAAACTGCCAGTCTAGCTGTTTATTCGTGCGCAAGGCGGCTTCAATAGTGTTGCCCGCATTCACAGTGACGGGGATAAGGTCAGACTTATACCCTTTATCGGAATTGGCGACTGCCACCTTGAGGTTTCTGGTATTCCCGTAGGGGTCCCAGCTGGCCGCAATATTGAACCATGCGTACATGGCAGGGACGATCACCAGCCCCATGAGCACCACTATACCGATAACATTTTTAGTAGCGTTGCGCAGGTCACGTACAAATATCCGCCAGATATGTTTCATGAGCGGCCTCCTTTCCCCTTGCCTGCGCCGCCTTCTGCGGCTGGCCCGGCAGCTCCGGATCCGTTACTGCCGGTACCGCCGCCCGTATCCCTTTCAGTATTATCAGCACCGTCCTGCGCATCCGGACTGTCATCCGCAAAGAACCAGCGCCTGCGTATATGGTCAAGCACGCTGGTCCGCATACGTTCGCCGGTCATCTCCGACAGCCCCAGCTCACGGGTATATGATTCGCGCATATATTCAAGGATTATCAGGAACATATCTATGACGATGATGGAAACTATCCATGCTATAAGGAAACCTATTTTTACAGGCACAACGAACATAAGGATCAGGAAAATAACAGGTATGATGATTATGGAAGCGATACCGCCCGCTATAAGGCGGGGATATACCCGCAGGAATGCCTGGGACCTCTTCCGTATCCGTTCCTTATATCCGGCACTGTCCAAAAGGTTCTGCAGTATATTGGACAGCCTGAACCTGGAATTCGTCAGGTTATTCTTTTCTGCAATAAACAGGTCAGTCTCACCCAGGCGCCTGTCAAATAAAGCATTAAGATTCAGCATATACGGGCGCACATAGATGCCTACAAGGAACGCACCAATAATAAACGGGAGAAGCATCGCAAGATTGTGCCAATATGAGGCTTTATACAGGCCTCCGATGGTTTCCCGCATCGCGTTGATCCCGTACGTGAAGGGGAGCCACGGCTCAATATTGCGGAAAAACTTGGGCATCAGCTCAATGGGGTATGTCCCTGAAGAGCCCGGTATCTGCACAATCACTAAAAGTACGCCGATCGCTTTGCCAATATGCTTGAACGTTGTTGACAATGCATAAATGATACTGACATAAGTAAAGGAAAGGAACACGCCGGCCAGGATGAACAGCGCAGGGTCCTTGCACTGGATGCCCATAAGCAGGTCGCCGGCAGTCGTGATCAGCCCCTGGAACAGGCCGATCCCCAGGAATATGAGGAAACGGCCCATATAGGCGTCCCTTGCCCCGAACTTTTTCAATCCTTCGCGGTCAACTTCAATTTTGATGATTGCAATAAGGATAAAACCGCCGACCCACAATGCAAGATTGGTATAAAACGGCGCGATCGCAGACCCGTAATTCGATATAGGGTACACGGCCTTTGTTTCCAGGGAGACAGGCGACGAAATAAAGGTGCTGATCTCCTGGGGGTCAAGGGATATGTTCCGGAGCTCACGCCAGATACGGGAGCTGTCAAGCGCAACGAGATCCGTGCGGATCTTATCAAGCTGATGCGCGGCCTTACCTAGCGAGCCTGAAGTGGTGGAAAGCGTTGCGGAAGTCTGGCCTATAAGCCCGTCAAGCTGGGAAAGTATATGCCTGGTCTGGGAAATATTGGAGCTGAGGGCGATAAGCGTCCCATCCGCAGACGATACCAAAGTTTCAAGCGACCCCAATGTTGCAGAGAATGTTGCAGAAAGGTTCCCGTTCAGCTGGCTGTTTGCAGTATTGAGAAGGTTCGCACCGCTGCTTGCCCCGTTAGATAGTGCTGACCCCATATTATTGGCTGCCGTCTGGGCGCTGCTGAGTGCTGAGCGGGATGCAGAAGTAAAACTCTGCAGCTCAGCGCGCTGGGCATTCGCCCGGTCACGCAGTGTGCTGATCTGCGCCTCCATAGCCTTATATGTATCAGACCCTCGCGGTATACCCGAATTTTCCAGTGCATTGCCCAGCTGCGACACGATGCTGTCATTGAGGGAGACTATCAGGCTGAGCTTTGCCTGCACGTCATTCGCACTTACAGAAACATCCGTAAGAGCCTGGTCGATCGTTGACGCGGCATTCCCTGCCTGCATCGACAGCAGAGACAGGTTGGATGCCCCATTGGACAGCAGCAGGCTGGCTGACGAATTGAATTTGTCTGCGCTTTTCCTTGTAGATGATATGAGTTTCTGCGTATTTTTAAGGGACCTCCGCATATCTTCCACTGATGAGCCAAGGCCGCTGAGCGTTTTATCCACAGCCTTAAGGGAAGTTTTCGACCCTTTCAGCGACGCAACCAGGCCGTCTATCGATTTCCTCGTTGATTCTATATTTTTCAGCGCATCTTCAGTAGAAGAGACTGCATCGTCGCGCGTTGAGGCAAGACCGTTATCAATATCGGTACGGGCCTTCCGCAGCTGGGCAACAACGGCTTTGCTGACCTGCCGCGTAAATTCAGTGCTGATCTTCCCCTCAACTGTTGAAGCACCGATATCAGTAACCTTAGGGGCAATAGGGTTCAGTTTTTCGTTCACATAATACTGGAGCTGCGGACGTCTGCCTGAGCCTTCAAGCGCACCCACAAGATGGGAGCTGAAGTCCCTGGGTACTATGAGTGCAGCATAATACCTGCCGGAAGCAACCCCTTCCCTGGCCACGTCGCTGGAAACGAACTGCCACCCCAGGGAATGGCTGCTTTTCAGCTGTTCCATCAGCTGTTTGCCGATATTGACATTCCCCGTCAGGGAACTGTACGACCCGGCATCTTCATTGGCTACAGCGACATGGAGGTTCCCGGAGCTGGAATACGGATCCCAGTTGGCAGCTATGTTCGCCCATGCATACAGCCCGGGCAGGAAAGCGATAGCGATAGTAACAATGAGGGCAACAGGGTTGCGCAGGACACGCTTAGCGTCGCGCACAAAAATACGCCATGCCATACTTTAGCCTCCAATAGCCCTTAAACAGCACTAAGTACTATCTGCTTCCGTTTTATAACCGTAAATACTTAACTATAGTACGGGCATTGATATCTTTATGCCGTGCCATGCACCGGGCTCCCCCGGAAACCCCATATAAAGGCTGCCGGGCAGAAGGTATCCCACATGCCTGTTGACAGAATTCTGTTTCCATCTTATACTGAGGGTACTTATTATTATAATGAATATATTAATGTAAAAAAGGACAGACCGATGGGTACAGCAACCCTTATTGATAACATCGTCCCTATCAGCACTTTCAATCAGGGAGGCGCAAGCAAAGCATTCGCGCGCGTTTCAGACGGATCGCCGGTAATTGTTCTTAAAAATAACAAACCCAGTGCAATTATTATCAGCCCTGAAGATTTTAAAAAATACGATGAGGCAATGGAAGACCTCGGACTCCTTCAGCTTGCACAGGAGCGCCTGAGCAGCCCCAATCACGGGCTTCTTGATCCCAACGACGTATGGGGAGAAAACTATACGCCCGTTGACGATGGCTACGAGGCAGACTTCGAATGATCCGGTGGACTGAAAAATGGCTCCCCGAGGCCCGGGACGATATGAAGAAACTCGGCGAGCCCCGTAAATCACACGTTTACAAGGCAATCAAAAAAGTCAGGACCAATCCGCTGCCCCAGAGTGAAGGCGGTTATGGAAAACCGCTGGGGAACAGGTCTGGCAATAACCTCACAGGCCTCCTTAAAGTCAAACTACGCAAAGATGGGATACGGATCGCCTATCGCCTGGAACGGGTACAGCATCAAATGCTGATAATCATCGTGGGGGTCCGCGATGAAAATGAGGTATATAATATGGCAGCCCAGCGCACTGTAAAACGCCGTCCTTCTTCTCCGGACAACGGCTGAATACTGTCTGTCCAGCTGGCATAAAGACGGTATACAGCTAATTTACCTGTTACGTTTTATAATCCTCATTCATGGTGTAGAATAAATATATGGTTTCAACGATGATAAACCTCAAGAATGTGCACATCCTTAATGAAAACGATTATGCCCACACCATGGAACACACTGTCCTGCCTGCACTTTCGCAGGTCCGTACAGAGGGATGGATGGAACCCGCAACGCACAAGGATCTCCGTGAGCTGCCTATACCGGACGGGTCACATAATGGGATGCTGCATTATGTTTCATATACCCACAGCAAAAGTGCAGAAGATAAAACCCCGCCGCAGCAGGAACAGCGCGCGCAGCAGATGCAGCAGACAGCGGACGGAAGCAGGCAGTGGGATGGCAGGCCCGGCATTGTTATTTCACATGGTATTACCGGGATCATCGCCCACTATGCCGAACTGTCCTACTACTTTTTCCAGGCGGGTTTTGATGTATGGATAATGGAACACCGCGGGCATGGGCTTTCACCGCACGATGTTTCAGATCCGTCCGTTATCTGGATAGACGACTGGCGCAGATATGTCCTCGACCTCGCAAAATTCACCAGAGAGGTCGTACAGCCGCATACTGCAGGGGCGCTGGGGCTCTTTGCCCATTCTATGGGCGGAGGGATCGGCATCAGCCTGGCGCAGCAATACCCGGAACTGTTCAGCAGGATAGTGCTCAGCTCCCCCATGGTCATGCCCCAGACCGCAGGCTTCCCGGCACCGCTCGCGCGTGCGGCAGCCAGGGTTTTCTGCATGATGGGCAAGGGGAAAAGCCGCATATTTACTAAAAAACCTTTCAGCCCTGTGCTTGATGCGGAAAGCGTACGCGGAAAATCACCTGCCCGCGCGCAATGGAGTTTTGATACACGCCTCGCAGATGTACGCTATCAGACAAGCGCGCCGGCATACCAATGGCTTGCGGAGGCTTTCGCCTTAAGCAGGTCGGTCCTTGAACCCGAAAACTGTGCACGCATACAGGCTCCCATCCTGCTGTTCAAGGCAGAAAATGATACTTCTGTACGCCTGGATGCAATCGAAGATTTTGTTGACACAGTGCTCAGCGCCGATGGGGATATTGAGAGGGTGCTCATCCCGCACGCCCCGCATACGCTGAACGAATGCCGTAACGACATTTTTGCGCCTTTCGTTGAAAAAACACTGGAATTCCTGAGCGTATAAAGCGTGCAGGGTGTTCCCGGGACGCGGGGCTGCGGCTGCAGGCGGAACCGGTTCCGCAAAGGCAGCTGCTGCAGCCTGTTGTATGTGGTATAGTTACTGGCAGACCATATTTTCTTATAGAAAGAGGCGCAGCAGTGTACAGCTTTTCCTGCAGGTAAACCAGCAATACAACTATAAATATATCCAATAAAAGTTATTTTATTAAACTGTTATTTGTATCTGCTGTGCCGCTGCAGGAAGCTGACGGGAAGGCCGCAGGGGCATGCGGTACGCAGCGTCTGAGATCAAAAGGCTAAATCAGCCAGGAACCGAAACTGATTTCCCACGTATCACACTGCACTGCATAAAAGCTGTTAAACACAGATACCCTCTTTCCATCATATCCCGCAGCCCCCCTACGCACAGCGATCCATCTGACGTCAAGGAGGCATATATGTCAATGATCAAAGTTGAAAACCTGACTTTCGCTTATCCGGGAAGTTACCATAACGTATTTGAAAACTGTACTTTCCATATTGATACCAGCTGGAAACTCGGTTTTGTAGGAAGGAACGGGCGGGGCAAAACTACGCTGCTTAAGCTGCTGATGGGCGAATACGAATACAGCGGGAAAATCATCAGCTCAGTTGAGTTTGACTATTTCCCCTACCCCGTGAGCGATAAAGGCAGGGCAACCCTTGAAATACTGAGCGGAACATGCCCCGCTGCAGAAGAATGGGAATTCCTCCGTGAGCTCTCATACCTTGACGTAAGCCCTGACGCACTATACAGGCCTTTCATGACCCTTTCCAACGGAGAGCAGTCGAAAGCCCTGCTCGCCGCACTTTTCCTTAACGAAGGGCACTTCCTGCTGATCGATGAGCCCACTAACCACCTGGATGCAGATGCGAGGGAACTCGTTTCCCGCTATCTAAGGAAAAAGAAAAGCTACATCCTCGTTTCCCACGACCGCTATTTCCTTGACGGCTGTGTAGACCATATCTTATCTCTGAACAGGGCAACTGTTGATGTGCAGAACGGCAATTTTTCCGCCTGGCTGCAGAATTTTGAACAGCAGCAGTCATTCGAGAAAGCGAGGGACGAGCATCTGCGCAAAGACGTACAGCGGCTGAAACAGGCTTCCCGGAGGACCGCTGACTGGTCAGACAGGATAGAAGTCTCCAAATATGGGAACGGCCCTGTAGACAGAGGCAGCATTGGACACAGGGCTGCAAAAATGATGAAACGCTCCAAAACCATAGAAGCGCGTCAGATGAAGGCAATCAAAGAAAAATCCGCACTGCTCAAAAATACCGAAACTGCAGAAAAGCTGAAAATACATCCTCTGGTTTATTACAGCGAAACGCTTGCTTCGCTTTCCCATGCGGCCCCGGCGTACAACGGCTTCCCCGTCTGCGAACCGGTCTCATTCGAAATAAGGCAGGGCGAACGGACAGCACTTACAGGAAGGAACGGAAGCGGCAAAAGCAGCATCCTGAAACTGCTGGACGGCCAGGATATCCCGTATACCGGTACCGTGTCCGTTGACTCCGGGCTTGTCATATCTTATGTTCCGCAGGATACATCTTTCCTTAAAGGCACGCTTGACAGGTTTGCCGCGGACAGCCAGATAGACGGGACACTGTTCAAAACGATCCTCAGGAAGCTGGGTTTTGAACGGATCCAGTTTGAAAAGGATATGGAAGATTACTCCGGCGGGCAGAAAAAGAAAGTCCTCATCGCCAAAAGCCTGTGCGAGGAAGCCCATCTTTATATCTGGGATGAACCCCTCAACTTTATTGATATCTATTCGCGCGTGCAGATAGAGCAGCTTTTACAGGAGTATGCCCTAACAATGGTTTTTGTGGAGCATGACCGCGCGTTCCGGGAACTGGCGGCTACACAGGAGATCCCTCTGCAGCCGATAAGATAACAGATTAAGTCTTATCGCGGGATCAAGGATATATCTTTATAGGTATCACGACGGTATTGTTTCTGACCCTTACAAATATCGAGAAAGGGGCAAAGTTAAACGCAGGAGTTATAAATAAAAGTATGGCGAACAGCACAGATACAGCAGATACGGCAAATACGCCGGGGACATCAGGCCAAATCTACCCCGGCACGTTCAGCGCAAAGGTCATAAGCCGGAAGGAACTTTTTACAGGACCGATCTTTAAGGTCGAACGGCTGAATGTGCAGCTCAAAGGGATAGCAGGCACAACGGATGACCCTGTCACCATACAGCGCGACCTCATTACGCACTCCCCCTGCGTTGTGATGCTGGTGCATGACGTGCCCGGCGACCGGTACCTGCTGCAGTATGAATACCGGGTAGGTGCAGGCCGCTTTGTTCCAGGGATACCTGCCGGATTCATCGATGAGGGGGAAAGCCCTGAAGAGGCTATGCTGCGCGAGATCCGTGAAGAGGCCGGCATCATCCCCTCCGAGGCTTCCGGGGCTGCAGCATCCTATTCCATCGACCATGCCGGGGCGTTCTACTCTTCAGAAGGCATGACAAACGAATTGGCGCATATCGCCGTTATCCATCTTTATCAGTGGGAACAGTCCGAACAGCATCTTGACGCCCAGGAATACATCCGCGGAGCGTGGGTGGACTGGGATACCCTGCTGGGTTCAGGGATCACCGCCTCGAATTCAACTATCGCCGTCCAGCATGAAATGATCCGCCGCCTGAAAATGAAAATAAAGTAAAAATTTATACCAAAAAAGATGCGCACGCAAAGACTTTGCAATAATTCCTATGTAACAGGTTTTAGGAATTCTTTTATTTATAGTATGGTAGCAGGTAGATAAAAGCCAGGAAGGACTATTATGGGCTTTCTCGATAAATTCGAAAAAGGTATTGGGGGCGCCGTTAATGGCGTATTCTCCAAGTTCGGCTCTAAAGATTTGCAGCCGGTAGACCTTTCGAGCGCACTTGAACGCGAGATCGATTCTCAGGCAATGGCGGTACGCGGGGACAGGACCGTGGCCCCCAACGAGTATCGGTTCAAGCTTTCGACACCAGACTTTGACCACATTGAACAGTGGGGTTCTGAAGCACTCGCCAATGAGCTTGCAGACAACCTCACCAAGTATGCCGAAGGCCAGCACTACGCATTCGTAGGGCCTGTAGTAGTCATTTTTGAAGAAGACCTTGACCTGGCGCACGGCGACTACAAACTTATGAGCGAGTCAGTGCAGGGCAATGCAGCACCTGTCACAACGGATGCTGATAATAACGACTGCCCTATCCTTGAGATCAACGGCCGCCAGTACCTCCTTACAGCAGATAAAACTGTCCTGGGGCGCGGGTCTAACTGCGACATAGTTATTGACGACCCGGGCATTTCCCGCCATCATCTTGAGATAGATATTACAGATAAAGGCGTCATCGCCCGCGATATGGGCTCCACCAACGGCACATTCGTTGAAGGACATCAAGTACCCGCTGCTACACTGGTAGATGGCAATACAATTACTATAGGACGCACGCGCATCCTGTTCTGGGCCTCCTCGCAGGTCCAGCAATAGAAGGCGCTTACGGACAGCAGCATTGCACGCCATGTACATGCGTCCCGGCCTGGGCAGCAAAGGTGCGGGGACCTGCGCAGGCGCAGCCGCAATGGGAACACTACAACATAAGAGCACACCATGATAACAGATCTGACATTCGCAGTCATGAAGTACGGCTTTCTGGCCTTGCTGTGGGTCTTCGTGTTTCTCGCTGTACGGTCATTGCGCAAAGACGTACTGAATATGAGCCCTCCTCCCCGCAAGCGGGGCCGGAGGAACGACAGCAACACTTCGCAGCCGTCGTCAGGCGGCAGGCGCAGCTCCCGTAATTCCGGGCAGCAGTACGCTGCTGCTGCATCCCCATCCCAGCCGCAGCCTGCGCCGCAGCCCCAAATGCAGCAGGGTGCAGGCAATCAGGCAAGTATGCTTACTATTATTGACGGCCCGCTGTCCGGCACTACATACACTTTAGGCTCGCAAAGCATTACGCTCGGCCGTGCCCCTGACAACGTAGTCGTGCTTAATGACGAATTCGTATCATCCCACCATGCCCGTGTTTACGTTGACCCTACAACAGGGCGATGGGCTATTGAAGACCTTGGCAGCACAAACGGCACTGTTGTGAACGGGCAGCGACTTGCCCGGAGCATGGTCCTCCCTGCCGGTGTGCCTGTACGCATTGGCGGCACTACTTTTGAATTGAGATAGGAGGTATATGAGTTCAAGTCTTCCTCTGATTCTCACATCAACAACTGTTTCCGACATCGGCTATGTACGCCACGACAATCAGGACTCATCTTTTGCAGGGGAACGCCTTATAACAGTATGCGACGGCATGGGCGGCCACGCCGGCGGCGATACGGCTTCTACCATTGCTATACGCTCTCTGGCACATATAGAGGTTGCTTCAGGAAACGATCCTGATGACATGGCCAGGATCCTGCAGACTTCAATCATTGCTGCGCATGATGCCATTGTGGGGAAAGCCAGCCGCGAGCGCAAGCTTTCCGGTATGGGGACTACCGTAGAAGCCCTGCGCCTGGTGGGGAATTACTGGGTGCTTGCCCATATGGGGGATTCGCGCGCTTATCTGCTGCGGGGCGGTGAACTGATCCGCGGTACCAAGGACCATAGCTATGTCCAGCATCTTATTGACACGGGGCGGATCACCCCTGAGCAGGCAAAAGGCCATCCCCAGCGTAACGTTGTCATGCGTGTGCTCGGCGATTTTGATATAGATCCGCATCCTGACATCTCTATACGCACTGCACTCCCGGGAGACCGCTGGCTGTTATGCTCGGACGGGCTGTTCGGGGTACTGGAAGACAGCACTATCCGCGAAGCGCTTTCCACCATTGAGGACGCGAACCAGTGTGCGCAAGATCTTGTATCTATGGCGCTGCGCGCAGGCAGTACCGATAACGTTACTGCCGCAATCGCAGATGTTACAGTAGTTTCAAGCGAAAAAGACGTATCATCAGCCCACCAGATCCCGCTTGTGGGGGGTGCAGCCAGTAAAGAGCCTCAGCCACTGGCAGATATCATCGACCGGCCTGTTGCTATTGCCCCTGCGCTGAAGGAAAGCCCTGAGTCGCCTGCATCGCGTGCAGCAGCGCTCACCCACAGCAGCAAGAGCAGCGGCTCCAGGAGCGAAAGCACTTCTGCGGATAACAGCGGCGGGCCACGGACGGATTCAGACAGTATCAGGCAGATCGCCATGCCTCAGAGGACCCTTGACGGCAATGCCGTCCCTGAGACAAGTGAAATACCTATCGTACAGAAAGCGAACGGCTCTTTCTCCGACGACCCCCACGACCCTGCAGTCGTCAAAGCTGCCAGGGATCAGAGCCAGAGCGCGCAGCAGCGCACACACAGGCGTTCAGCAATGCGGCGGGTACTTACCTTTTTCACGATCCTTGTGGTGCTGGCAGGGATCGCTTTCGGGGGACTGCGGGCTTACCAGTGGTCACAGACCCGGTACTATATAGGCGAGAGCGACGGCGTAGTCGCCATCTACAGAGGCGTACCTACAAATATATTCGGCATCAGCCTGTCACACGTTGAGGAAAAAACGGATATCCGCGTATCCAGGCTGTCCCCGGTATGGCAGCAGCAGCTTCGGCAGGGGATCGTTACTGATTCGCTGGGCGCTGCCAGGCAGCATATACATGCCAACATACAGAATGCCGCTTCTGAGACCGGCGATACCGGCACAGATACAAGTACGGCCTCACCGGATGCAGCATCAGATACACCTTCAGGAACAGCGGAGGCGAACTGATGATAGGGAACCGCGTCCGGCAATCTTTTATGCTGCTCTTCATTTTTGCGATCACAGCACTGGGGCTGTTCCAGATGTTCATGCGGATAAATGGGACCATTCCCTCGCGTTACATGCTTCCGCTCACTGTCATGTTCGCGGTCATCGTGGCAGTATGGGTAGTGCTGTGCACTTTCCAGCGATATTCTTCGCAGCTCATATTTTTCTGCGTTATCCTGCTGTCACTCATAGGGATAACTGAGATCATCCGCATTGACCATGAAAACCGCACACGCGGTTCCGGTGCCGTCAACGCAGGCATGAACCAGATCATCTGGCTGATCATTGCCCTCGTAATATGTGCCGCATTGTCAATACTGCTGCGCAACTACCGGCTGCTGCGCAAGTTCTCCTACACGAGCATGGTTATCGGGATACTGCTGATGTTCTCCCCTATGGTCCCCGGGCTGGGAAAGACCATTGGCGGGGCCCGCATATGGATCGGGATAGGCTCCCACACTGTCCAGCCGGCAGAATTCGCCAAACTCTTTATTGCAGTCTTTTTTGCCGGGTACCTTTTCGACCATCGCGACCAGCTCGCAGTAGGCGGGCGCAAATTCCTGAGGATGCGGCTCCCGCGGCTGCGCGACCTGGGGCCGATCCTCATCGTATGGGCGTTATGCATGGGTGTGCTTGTCCTTCAGCGCGACCTGGGGACGTCACTGCTCTTTTTCGCGATGTTTGTCTGCATGCTGTACGTTTCCACCGGGCACTCCAGCTGGATCCTCATTGGGCTGGTATTCTTCGGAGTAAGCGCTGCAGCCGCTTCCCGGCTGTTTGGCCACGTCCAGAACCGTATCACCGCATGGCTGCATCCTTTTGATGATTCCGTCTATACTGCCGTCGGAGGGTCCGAGCAGCTTGTCAAAGGCATTTTCGGGCTTTCAAGCGGCGGGACGTTTGGGACTGGCCTCGGCAAAGGGCATCCGGGCATAACCCCTCTGGCAAATTCAGACTTCATCTTCTCATCGCTGGGCGAAGAGCTCGGGCTTACCGGTATCCTTGCCATCCTCAGTATCTACCTTATTATCATTGCTGCCGGGATCATAACAGCCCTGAAGATCAAAGACGGATTCGGCAAGCTCCTTATTGCCGGTCTGGTATTTACCATGGCTTTCCAGGTGTTCATAGTTGTAGGCGGCATCACCCTTGTCATACCTCTGACAGGCCTGACGCTTCCCTATATGGCAGCAGGGGGATCAAGCCTGACTGCCAATATGGTCCTGGCATTCATTATCCTGATTGTGTCTAACGACGCCCATAAACCGCAGGACGATAAACTTACTGATACTGTGGCCATGGAGGCGCTCGAAGCGCTCCAGGCGAACGAAAAGCGCCGCGCACTCGAAGAGGCGATCGAGGAGCGGGATCAGCGGGATGCGGCGCCAAGAGGACGCCATGCTTTCACCCGAGACAACCATCCGGCAGCAGGCGCAGAGGAGGTCTCAGAGCCTGCAGAAACGCGCGAGTTCCCCGACATGTCTGCAGAGGGGCCTGCGGCACCTGAAGGGGACAGCCCTGCAGTAACAGACAGCACCGCATCAGGCATCTCCGCATCGGGCAGCCCTGACCCAGACACGCCGGCGGTTTCGGAAGAAGCTACAGAAGTTATTGACCTTAGCGGGGAACGGAGGGAAGAACAATGAATGCCAACCTTCGCCGTATATTTAACATCGTTGTAGCACTTATGGCCATACTCGGTATCTCAAGTTCCATTATTATGGTCGTCCGGTCCAGCTCCCTCAACGCTGACCCGCGGAATGTGCGCGCGCTGTACAACGAGTTTGCCGTTGACCGCGGGCCGATACTTGCCAACGACGGGCGCACGGTCCTGGCAACATCCACGAAGGTAAACGACGCATTCCAGTATCAGCGCACTTACCCTCAGGGTGATGTGTATGCGCCGGTAACCGGATTCGTCTCTATCAACCAGCGGGCGCGGTACGGGATCGAAGCAAGCCGGAACCAGCAGCTGAGCGGCCTGAGCGACAGCCTGTGGATTGACCGCACTAAATCCCTTATTGAGGGGAGCACGAGCAAAGGCGCAATAATTGAGACTTCCATTGATCCGAAGCTGCAGACGCTGGCTTACAACCTTATGAAAGGCAAAAGAGGGTCTGTTGTTGCTATTGAGCCTTCTACAGGCCGTATCCTCGCAATGGTCAGCACGCCCAGCTACAATCCGAATTCCCTCGCCACCCATGACACACAGGCTGCCAATGCTGCATGGAGCCAGCTGTCAGGCGGTTCTGACAGCGTTATCATCAATAACGCTACACGCCAGCTCTTTGCCCCCGGATCGACTTTTAAGCTTGTAGTTGCAGCCGCAGCGCTGGAGAGCGGGAAATATACACTCGATTCCCAGATCCCCGCAGGGGCGTCCTACACGCTTCCCGGGACCAGTACCCAGCTGACCAATACTTCACACGCAGCTGACGGTACTAACGGGAAAATATCCCTTTCCGATGCGATAGCGTATTCTTCCAATACCGCTTTTGCCCAGCTCGCAGTAGCTTTGGGGAAAGATACCATCTCTGATATGGCGAAGAAAATGGGCTTCGGCTCTTCCATCGTTATTGACGGAAATGATACTCTGGGGACACCGATGGCCTCTGTCCCTTCAGTATTCCCTGACACCCTTTCCGATGACCGCCTTGCCCTGTCTGCCATAGGCCAGGGGGATACTAAAGAGACCCCGCTGCTTAACGCCATGATCACTGCTGCCATTGCAAACGGCGGGGTTATGCTGCACCCTACCCTGGTAGACAGGGTGCGTTCCAGCGACCTGAGCGTCATCTCCACACGCTCCACCACAGCACTGACTTCAGACAGGATCTCGCAGGATACAGCATCTTCCCTGAATACAGCAATGCAAAGTGTCATTACTAAAGAGGCACCGAACCTGAAGCTCCCCGGAATTACTATCGCAGCTAAAACCGGTACTGCCCAGGTAGGCCTGGATAAGCGGACGAATAACGGATGGATCACGGCTTTTGCCCCCGCAGACAACCCCAAAATAGCTATCAGTGTCGTCGTCACGGGGACAACCAAACTGGGTGCGGACAGCGCCGGCCCTATCATGAAACAGCTGATGCAGGAGTATCTCCATGAAACTCGTTGAGGGGCAGCTGATACATCGCCGTTACCGTTTAGACCGCCGGCTCGCCCAGGGCGGTATGGGCGAGGTCTGGAAGGGCCATGATATTGAACTGCGCAGGCCTGTAGCAATCAAAGCTCTGAGAAGCGACCTGTCCGGGGAGAATACGAAACTCCAGCGGCTGCGGCTCGAAGCGCACAATTCTGCCAACCTTGCGCATCCGAATATTGCCGCGCTCTTTGAATACTATGAAACTGACGGCATCGGCTTTATCATCATGGAATATATCCCAAGCCCTTCCCTGTCAGATATTTACAAAGCCAAAGGCGCCATCAGGACGACCCGGCTGCTGCCGATACTTATCCAGACTGCCCGAGGGCTCCACGTGGCGCATCTGCACGGGGTCATCCACCGTGATGTGAAACCGGCGAATATTATGGTCTCCCATGAGGGCGAAGTAAAGATCACAGATTTCGGGGTCTCGCGTTCCACGAACCAGGGGCAGATCACACAGGACGGCATGGTCGTGGGAACCGCGCAGTATATCTCCCCCGAGCAAGCGCAGGGCGAACCTGCTACCCCCCAGTCAGATATCTATTCCCTGGGCGTGGTGGCATATGAAGGGCTATGCGGGCACAGGCCGTTTACAGGCCGCACCCCTGTTGATATTGCAGCAGCCCACGTAAATTCCCCCGTCCCTCCCCTCCCCGACAGCATTGACCCCCAGCTGAGGGAATACGTTATGCGTATGCTGGCAAAGGATCCGCATGACCGACCGAAATCCGCCCTCGAAGTTGCTAAGGAACTGGGCAGGATCGAAAGGCGGATCCTTGACAAGGAAGCCCGTGCCGCTACCGGGGAATTCAACGAGATCACCGGCAATTTCAAACTGCGGAGGGTGCGCAGCGATATGGTGATCCCCCGATACTTCATGTTCAAAGACGGAACTATCCTTGATCAGTACGACCACAGGGTGGTTGTCAAACCTTACGCTTCTGATACGGATCCCGGTACTCCGGGTGCCGGCACTACAGGTGAAGCCGGTATGCATATTGACCGCAATAATGACAGCAACACTAAGGAAGATGCACAATGAGTATGTTTATTCCCCAGTCCCTCGCAGGCGGACGGTATACGGTTGGAGAGCTCATCGGCCATGGCGGGATGGCGCAGGTCCATATAGGCACTGACACCCGCCTGGGACGTACCGTTGCTATCAAGATAATGCGCAGCGACCTCGCCGAGGACAGCATTTTCCTTACCCGCTTCCGCCGCGAAGCCCGTGCTGTGGCGCAGCTGAACAACCCTAATATTGTTTCTATCTATGATTCAGGCGAAGAGCAGCTGGAAGATGCTGCAGGCAACACGGTACAGGTCCCGTATATCGTTATGGAATACATCAAGGGGCAGACCCTCCGGGATATCATTCAGGTCAATGGCTCGCTGAGCCCGCAGGATGCTGAGCAGGTAATGATCGGCGTATTGAATGCGCTTGATTATTCACATCGCATGGGGATAATCCACCGTGATATCAAGCCTGGGAATATTATGATCAGCGACCAGGGCACAGTTAAGGTCATGGATTTCGGGATCGCCAGGGCGATGGATGATTCGTCGGCCACAATGACGCAGAACCAGGGCGTTGTAGGGACCGCACAGTACCTGAGCCCGGAACAGGCCCGCGGTGAGCAGGTAGGGGCAAAATCTGACCTGTATTCCGCGGGGTGCGTACTCTATGAAATGCTTACCGGGAAACCGCCTTTCACAGGAGATTCTGCCGTAGCAATCGCATACCAGCACGTTTCAGAAACGGCGACGCCAATTAGCACGCTCGTCCCAGGGCTCGATAAGCGCTGGGATTCTATTGTTGCCAAAGCAATGGCAAAAGATACAGAGAACCGGTATGCCGATGCCGCAGCTTTCCGGCAGGATATCGTGACGCTTGCGCATGGCGGTATGCCGATCGCAGCGAATGCACATCCATTGACGGACCTGTCAAAAACTTCGCAGGCACAGGAGATCCCGCAGACTGCCGCAATGCCTCAGGCCTCAGTAGAGCAGACCAGCACCCTTTCTACAGGATCCCTTCCCACGGCATACGGCCCTGCCGCAGCCGACAGCGCTTCCGGCGCAGCAGCAGGGACCAGCATGCGGGCCCTGGCGAGGAAAGAGGAGCAGGATAAGAAAAAGCGCCGCAATATTATTATCATCAGCGTGATCCTTGGGATCGCAGCACTGGCTGCTATTATGTTCGGCATCTGGTTTGTCTATAATTCGCAGAATAACCTTGTCAGCGTCCCCACTATCGATTCAAGCATGTCTGCTTCAACGGCAAAAGAGACTATCGAGTCTGCCGGGCTGCATTTCCAGCAGGAGACAGACGATAACTCATCGGAACCGCGCGGGACTTTTACCCGGCAGGATCCTACAGGGGGTACCCGCGTAGCAAAAGGCAGCACTGTCCGCGTATGGTTCTCTTCCGGCCCTAGGGCCCGGACGATACCAAATGTCAAAGGGATGACACAGCAGGCAGCTACCTCAGCCCTTACTTCAGCAGGGTTCAAAGTGTCATCAGTGGCTACTGAAAATTCTGCGACTGTAGAAAAAGACCATGTTACGCGCACAGACCCTGCGTCAGGGACCCAGCAGCCTCAGGGCACTTCAGTCATACTGTATATTTCTACCGGCCAGACTACAGTGCCGACAGGCCTTGTCGGCAAGTCACAGAGCGAAGCTGTCCGCCAGCTCAACAACAACGGTTTCAATACTAATATCATGCAGGAGAATTCAGATTCCGTAGCTGCAGGGAATGTTACCCGAGTTGATCCGGCAGAAGGGTCAACCGTTTCACAGGGGGCAACTATCACGGTGTATATCTCTTCCGGCCCTAAGATGATCACTACCCCGTCACAGAGCAGCCTCAGCACTTACGCAGGGGAAGGCTCAAAACTTGCATCGTATTTGAAATCACTGGGCTTCACAAATGTAACGGTCAGCGGGAATGGCAGCGACCCTGTTGATACTGTGACCTTCGGCGGGAAGAAGTTGGAGAATATCTCCGATTCGCAAATCGCTTCAAATACCCCTATCGTGATCACTACAGGGTCTGCCCCTGATCCTGAGAATTAGCCTACATAATTCGAAGTCAGCTGAAGGAACGGCAGGTTCTGCGCCATCCATGGGTATCCCCATTGGAAGAATACTGCTATAAGCGTTGCACACAGCAGCAGTACAAGAACTATACGCACCGGGAGAGGCCCTGGCTGTATCCGGGTAAGCCAGCCATAAAGGCTGAACACGGGGCGCTTCTCTTTTGCCGTACCCAGGTATTTCCTGACTCCGCGGTAGCGCCACACAGCGAGCGCCGCCAGATAGACTACCACGTATGAAAGCAGGGAGGCGAGGGCAATATGCGACATATCAGGAGGAAGCACTGTGGTGCCTTCTTCCTGAGCAAATACGACCTGGCCGTCACGCGCTTTTGAAGCCAGCTCCTTCGGGACACCTTCTGAAACGCGCGACCAGGATACCAGTTTCCCGTAGGCGATCCAGCGATGCGCTGCAGTGATATATGCGTACCGCGGTTCGCAGGTGGTCAGCGTTATCAGACGTTCGGTCGGCTTCTGCCCGGGATGGTTGGGGACGGGCTCAATCACGCCTACATTTTCAGGGTCTACGATCTCGTGGTTCGTATATTCATACACATACCAGTAATTCTGCGTACGGAGGACGATCTTATCCCCCGGTTTGAAGTCATCAATATGCGCCAGCGGCTCGCCATACCCGGCGCGGTGCCCGGCTACCGCAAAATTGCCGATCGCCCCGGCTTTCTGGGACTCGGAATAATGCCCCAGCCCATGCATATTGAGCTGCTGGATATCTGTCCCCTCAACAATATTGCGCACCCATTTCGCGCCAAAACGGGGTATATAGATCTTGGACATTATTTTGCTCGTCTGGTACTTCCCCTCCTCAAGGGGGGTAGTGCTGGCCGGATTGGCCTTGGCGATCCTGTATGTATTATCGCTCGATTTGGCAGAAGTCCACGATGATGTCTGCACTTCATCATCACTGGCCTGCGTCCGCTGCGACATAACACCGGTCCACCACATCTGCCACGCAAGATAAAAACCGACTATCACTGCAAGGGTAATAAGGATCTCGCCAATAACGCCGGCAACAGCGGAAACAGTACGTTTTGATGAGGCAGTGCGTGCGGCACGATGGGAGCCGAATACACGATGGCCGCCCGCCTGCGAAGCATCGGCAGTATCAGCTGACGGATCGCCGATCACAGACTCAAAGCCTGTACCGGCATCCGCGGCGCTGTCCATCTGTGGTGTATTATCAGTCATTTCTTATCCTCCGCATCGATCCCTTTAATCGTTCCTTCTGCCTGCTGCCCCAACCGCAGCAGCATACTTTAAAGTCTGCGTAGTTGCTACAGTTTTACTGAACCGCAGCTTCGTTTCCTTTTTAACATCAAACCCGAGGCCATCAGCCTTCACGTACTCTTTATATATCTGGATAGCCTTGGAGGAATCCAGGGCTGCACCCAGCCTGTCCGGATCGCCGATAGCAGAGATGGTGTAAGGCGGGGCATACTGCTTACCGTCAAGGAGCAGCACATTCCCCACGCATCTCACAACCGTTGACGTGTTGACACGCTGCCCCTGGATAGTCATCGCTTCAGCTCCCCCTGACCACAGGGCGTTAACGACAGCTTCAATATCCTGCTGGTGCACAACGTAATCGTTGACATTATCGCCGGCGCCGGCACCTGCATCGCCATTCTGAGCGCGCTGTTCCCACAGCGGGGAATCATCCAGGGTAACAGTGATCCCAGGCCCCTCAATCGCAGGGGACACAGCCTTTGATTCGCTGGACGTATTATCAGCCCCAGTTTCTGCCGATGATCCGGAGGCGAGGTTCTTGCGCAGCACATCGATCTGGCCGGTGAGGGATTTTATGTCCCCGGTCAGGGTTGACACACGCTGGCCTCGCCGGGCAAGAAGCTCCTGGGTATTTGTGCTGGGTACATAATCAGCATTCGACTGGAGGTTGACAATAAAAATCCAGCCTACCAGAGAAAAGATCAGAACTGTGATAAGTGAAGAATACCATGGTTTTCTAGGCGCGCGATGGCTGGACGCACGCTCCTGGCGGCGCCCATCTCTCCTTAAAAATGCCATATCGCTCCTAAATACCCAACGTTATGCAGCTGCTTATATAACAGTTTATACGAACATGTCGATTCACGTATCCTCTCTTCTCTTCCAGTATAACCATTAGAATGATCTGAGGTATTGAACAGGAACGGTGATCCCTGAGGAATCACGTTTTGTCGGTTAAGGAGAACGCATGACTGACGCTAACAGCGACAACATCGTTGAGGACAAAGAAACCGCTGAAGCCATCGAAGAAGCAGGCAGCAACGCTGATAACGGCAACGCTCAAAAAGCTGCTGACAGCAGTGATGCTGCCGACCGCAGAAACGCAGACAGCGATACCGCCGGCGAGAATACTGAAACAGAAACTGCCGAGGACAAAGACGAGGGATCCGGCGATGAGGCGGACGGGAGCGATACCGGTACCAACACCGATAACGGCAGTGGCAGCAAAAAAACGCGCGGCCTTTTCGGACGCGGCAAGAAGAAAGGCTACGAGTTCAAGCCTGAAAATCCTGAGGCTGTTGAAGCTGCAATGAAGCGTCTGGAAAACGGCATGAACAGCGATAATATGACACCGCAGATGGAGCGCATAGCCAAACGCCAGGAAGACGAAACACGGCGCGTGGAAAAAGCTATCGAAAATACCAAGTCTAACCCTGCGTGGCTTGTGCCGCTCTTCAGCACACTTCTGATCCTCGGCCTCCTGTGGGTCGTAGTATTCTATCTCACCCACCAGTACCCGATCCCAGCAATCGGCAACTGGAACCTGGCTGTTGGCGCAGGTATCTCCTTTATCGGCTTTATCCTCCTGATGTGGTGGGAGTAACTTTTGAAACCGCGCGTTGACCACATTCACATTACAGTGGAAGATCTCGGACGCGCAGAAAAGTTCTATGACAGGCTGCTGCCTCTGCTCGGCTTTGATACCAAGCTGAAAGAGACCGATCTGGTACCTGCACATGAGTACAAGATCATAGAGTATCACCATAACCTTATTTCCATAGGGTTGGTAAATCAGCGGAAAGCCTATAGCGGGGAGAAGCCGAGCCGGAGGAAGGCGGGGGCGCTGCATCATCTGGCTTTTCATGCTGAAAATCGTGAAGAAGTGGATGCTGTGTATGAGGAAGTAAGGAAGCTGCCGGCAGAAATTATCCATAAGCCGCAATACTACCCTAATTATTGCCCGGACTATTATGCTTTCTTTTTTAAGGATTCTGAAGGCATCGAATACGAAATCACGAGTTTTGACAGGGACAGATATTTTCCAGTATAGATGAATAATCAAGTAACTCATGTATGCAGAAACTGCCGCAGGCATGAGTTAAGGCTACTGTTGCTGTGCACCGGCCGTGTTCTTATTATCGACACTCTTCTGCACCTCATCAGTCAGACGTTGCAGCTCATCTGCCGCCTTAGCCGCACGGACTATATTATTCATAGTCACATTTCTATTAATCCACACGGAAGCAAGTTTGAGCATACGGGTTTTACTATCGCTGTCCGGCGCACTATTCAAGCTGTTGGCACGGTTAACTAGATCCTGTAAGCGTATACTTATCTCACCTACTTTAGCGGACAGTTTACTTATATACAGCAGTTTAAGTTCTTCCGTTTTCTTTACCGATTATCCTTGTACCTACAAGGTACGCGATCCTGTTTTGCGGATGCTGGTCATCTGCAGATTTCTGCAGACTGTCTACACCGGTTTTAAGTTCATCGTCATCAGCCACAGGGGAAACCTGTATCTGCTTAATAAGGATCGCAGCTTCAATTTTTGCCTGAGCATACTTTAGCTGGGCCCAGCTAGTCCGCTGTTTAATATCCTCTTTAACCTGTCTGACTTCCTGCTCATGCCGTGCACGTATTATAAAGCTCTTCGCACCCACACCGATAAGCGCCAGTATGGTAACGATTGCGATACCTGCAATGATGAGCCTTTTCTTCGATGGCAGGCGTGCAGGTTCACGGGTCTGCGCAGGATGGCCTAAATGTTCATCCTTAAATATACCATCGGCATCATCGGCAGATATGTTACCCGTAATAAAACTATTATCAGCCATTAGTTGCCCCTTTCTCTACTGCAGTGAAACCAAACCCTGCAATCTGTTTCTGCGAATACTCAGATTTTTTGACAGGCGTGTACCATTGCGGCAAATAGGACAGATACGCGCAAGAAAACCCCTATCAGGAAACGTAACCCTATTATACAAATTAAATGGAAGCACCGGAAACTGGAGAAACAGCCTTACCCCCGTATATTACAAATGCTCAGAGGATAAGGGCGGACAGCTCGGCACTACCGCCCCAATCGGCTCCTCCTTATATCCCAATAGCCATGATCGTTTATTCTGCATCTGCCTTATCAGCGGCAAGCTGGCCTTCGAGCTTCAAGTCCCGTGGTCTACCTCATTGATCTGACAGACATCTGAAACCCAGGAAGCACAAATATACTCTTAATCCTCAGAGGGCGCGCAGCATATTAAATATTTTTAACTGATTTTGCTGGGCTTACAATCAGTTAACACAATCAATAGATCAAGATAGGGAATACTACCGGCTTTCCCCTACACCAGCCGCGGGCCTAAAAGCCCGAAAACCAGCCAGAGCACAACAAGCGCTGCGGACAACGCACTGCCGTAGATCCACATCCGCCTGCCGATGCTTTTAGCGCGCAGAGCCGGCAGCCCTGACGTCATAAGCCAAGCCAGGAAAGCCCCTGCAGCAGCCCCGCCTATATGGGCCTGCCACGCTACCCTTCCAAACATCATAGGGACGATCAGCACAAGCCCTAGGAAAATGATAAGGGCCAGATTGTTTGAACGCATCCCTGTTTGCATCCCCGATCGCACGCCCATTTTAGCTGAAGCCACTATCGCCGCGCCAAACAGCCCGAATATCGCGCCGCTTGCACCGAGTACGGCCTCGAAGTTCCCTGAACCGAAATACGTCCACCAGATAACATATGCAACAGATCCGGCAAACCCGCTTATAAGATACAGCGTGAGGAATTCCCAGTGCCCCAGCAGCCGTTCCAGCATCATCCCACCAATATACAGTGAGATCATATTGAAAAGGATATGGCTTGGGTCCGGTACTGCATGCAGGAACAGGTTAGTCAGCATAGTCCAGGGGCGGCTGAAAGACGAACTGGGGATCAGCTCAGCATAGGACGCTGCTGATTCCAGAGCCTGTCTGCTGATGAAATACATGATCTCCTCAACAGCCCATATCAGCGTACACAACGCAATAAGGATCACCGTAATATTGGTGCCACCGTTTTCCCAGTCGTACTTCCACTTCCGCAGGCGCACCTTGCATTCAAAACTGCGCTGACCCTTGTCCGGCCTGGGCGATCCCGGAAACCAACCATTGCCGTCGGCATGCGGGCCACTCGATGGTTCCTGGTACGGATTACCGTTGTCCCGCACCATTACCGCCCCTCTGGCTGTACTTCCTGCCTTATTTTTCACCATGCTTTTACCTCCGTTACAGGCGTTACAGGTGGCACCGCAGCTGCCGCTGCAGCCGGTCCTGTTGCCTTGCGTATACGTGCTGCTGACGCCGCGGCTGTCCGCATATATCTATACAGAGAATTTTACCGCAAAAGGCTAAGCCCGAGGGGCTAAGAAAGAGACCCATTCATCCCCAACTATTTCGACACGCCGCGACACGCCTTTATTAACAAGGGTTAATTTCTACAAAGATAAAAATTCAGGGCCATATCGGCGTGTTATTACGCATTCGCCACAAAATAAGAATAGAATAGTGGTATTGATGCAAAGGATGATCCTTACGCATCCCTTACAGAAAGGAGCCCTTATGGACGAACGCAAGTCTGGAAGCGGCTGGAAGTTTTTCGCATTGATTTTCGGCGCCCTGTTAGCCGGATTAGTTGGCTTTTATATCTACAAGCAGCAGAACCCTGAGTACGACCCATGGGAAGAACCGTGGGAGAACAGCTCATCACCTGTCGAGCTGGATCTTGACGATGAAGAGGAAAATGAAGCTGCCGAAGAGATCCAGGAAAAAGCCGAATAGCCAGGCGAACTTAACTTCTTCAGTACCAGTTCAGTACTGGTTAGTCCCCTGTCGGGGGCTAGAGGCCAAAGTTAAATAATATAATCACATTAGATACAGTTTGGGGCTGCCCTCTATAGAGGGCAGCCCCAAACTTTTTATCATCTATCAGCCATCCTGATACCAGCTCAATTTCAGGCAGCCGGTACCAGAGCAGCATCAGCAGGCCGAACCCGCAAAACTGGCCGCCCACACCCCACAGGCAGGGCAAATACCGGGCAGACGAGGCCGCCGTAGGATGCCTGACCTGTGTCTTAATCCCTAATTTTCACGTGCTTTCAGCTGCGGATCCTCCGGAAGGGGACCGGTCATCCATACACGCTCAAGATAATCTGCAATAGAGCGGTCTGAGCTGAAATACCCCGTACGCGCTGTGTTGAGCAGTGCCATGCGGAACCACTTCTTTTCATCAGCATACGTTTTCTCGATCTCGCTCTGGATATCCATATAAGCACCGAAATCAGCAAGCGTCATGAAGTAATCCTTGCCCAGCCAGTCATTGACGAGGTTCTGATAAGTGCTGCGGTCGCCCTCAGAGAACGTACCGTCAGCAACCATATCGATTGCACGTTTAAGGCGGGGATCGTTCTCATAATACTGGCGGGACATGCCCTTATCATAGCCCTCAGCATACAGGGCCTCAACCTCATCAACAGTCATGCCGAAAAGGAAGAAGTTCTCGTAGCCAACCCGCTCACGGATCTCAACATTCGCACCATCAAGAGTGCCAACAGTAAGGGCACCGTTAATGGCAAACTTCATATTGCCCGTCCCGGAAGCTTCCTTACCGGCCTGGGAGATCTGCTCGTCAAGCTCAGTCGCAGGGATCAGGTTCTGGGAAAGCTCAATGTTGTAGTTCCATGGGAAAAGCACATTGAGCTTGCCCTGGATATCAGGGTCATTATTGATAACACGGGAAACATTATTGATAAGCTGGATCGTTTCCTTGGCCATAGCATAGCCGGGTGCAGCTTTTGCGCCGAAAATAACAGTACGCGGAGTGAAAGTATCCACATCCGTCTCTCCTGACTTCAGCGAAGCATAGCGGGCGATAACAGCAAGGATCTTGAGCGACTGGCGCTTATACTCATGCAAACGCTTGATCATGGAATCGAACATGGTGTCAGGATTGACATCAAAACCATAATGCTCTTTTGCAAACCCAGCGAAATCGCGCTTGTTGGCACGCTTTACTTCAGCAAACCGATGCACGAATTCCCCATCATCCGCCAGCGGCACAAGGCCTTCAAGCTTTGACAGGTCAGAGATCCATGTATCCGTCCCCAGCCCCTCGGTAATCAGATCCGACATACGCGGATTGGCAAGGCGCACAAAGCGCCGGGGGGTAACACCATTAGTAACATTCGTGAACTTGTCCGGGAAGAGGTCGCTGAAATCACGAAGCGTCACATCTTTCAGAAGCTGGGAATGCAGTTCAGCAACGCCGTTAACATGAGTGCCTCCGGCAGTCGCCAGATAAGCCATGCGGACCTGCGGATCATCGCCGGAAGTCACGATCCTCATACGGTCGATCTTTGCACCGTCATCAGTCAGCGTCTGCAAAAGAGACACGAAACGCTCGTTGATCTGCTCGATGATCTCCATATGGCGCGGGAGCAGCTCCCTGATCAGGCGTGCAGGCCAGATCTCAAGCGCTTCAGGAAGAAGCGTATGGCATGTGTAGTTGAAAGTGCGCGTAGTGATATCCCACGCAGTATCCCAGTCATAGCCATATTCATCAATAAGGATGCGCATAAGCTCAGGGATCCCGATCACAGGATGGGTATCGTTGAGCTGGAATGTGATCTTATTCGGGAAGGTAGCCATATCCGGCTTATCCTGCCCCGGATAGAAAGTACGGATAGCGTCGTGCAGTGAAGCGGCAACGAAGAAATACTGCTGCTGGAGGCGCAGGGACTTGCCCTGGGGTGTTGAATCTTCAGGATACAGGATCTTGGTTATATCCTCAGCCTTCACCTGGTTTTCCACAGCCTGGTAATATTCGCCGCGGTTGAATGCGCGCAGGTCAATCTCATGGTAAGCCTTTGCAGTCCATAAACGCAAAGTATTAACACGGCCCGATTCATAGCCAGGTACAAGATAATCTACAGGGATCGCACGGACAGACCAGTCAGGGTTCCACACACGCCTGCCGTTGTCATCCTCTACATGCCCGCCAAAATTAACGCGGACATCACGGTTATAGTCGGTATGGCCCCACGGGTTCTCGTTAGCAAGCCAGTAATCGGCGCGCTCGTACTGGCGGCCCTTATCATCGAATTCCTGGCGGAAAATACCGTACTGATACTGGATGCCGTACCCAAATGCGGGGACACCGATAGATGCCAGGGAATCAATAAAGCATGCTGCAAGACGGCCAAGGCCCCCATTACCCAGGCCCGGCTCAGGTTCGGCAGTGATCACATCATGCGGGTCAAAACCCAGCTCAGCAACTGCTTTATTAAACTGCTCTGTAAGTCCTGCATTGAGCAGAGCATTGCGGAGCTGACGCCCCATCAGGAATTCAGCACTCAAATAGCCCACGGCCTTGGTATTCCCATTGACCATATCTTCGCGGGTCTTTGCCCATGCATCCAACAGATGGTTGCGGACTGCGGTAGCGGCGGCTACATACACATCCTCAACTTTAGCCTCAGCTGGTTTAACTCCCTGCTCTTTAAGAAGATAGCCACGGATTTCATCCGCAAAAGCCTCAGCTGAGATCTGCTCATGAGGCGCAGTAATCTGTGTCATAACAATAATCCTTCTGTTGTTAACACATTTATATGCCTTGCCGCACACTTCGCTCCGCATAATGCCCCTGCCCTGCGGCCGGCACTGTACTGCGCAAAGCATGCAGCTTCGACAGCGATAGAAACCAGTCATTTCCATCTGCCGATTTCTACTGCTAGCGGACCAGGCATACAGTGCATACGCCCAGCCCAGCTTCTCATTATATTTCTTTTTTTGTTATTTTGCACGTTCTAACGCATGCAATACACGAATATTACACTATGCGCAGGAATGAGGCGGGACGGTGTGGCACAATCGTAATATGGCTGTGATCAAAGACTCTGATATCCTTGCGGGTGAACATGCCCTCCGCACATGGAAAAATGAAGCTGCCAGGCAGGCAGGACAATCCGCTGCCGCCATAGGGATAGCCCCGCAGCTGCCGCGGAAAGATTACGCGATGGCTGTAAGATACTCGCTGTTCCTTATGGAAAAGCTGGCACCGGGCCCCGGTGTGGAGCTGCGTATAGCTCCTTACGCTGCAGTCAAAATACTCGAAGGTCCTAAAAGCGATCCGCATAACCTCACCCCTCCTGATGTTATTGAACTTGAGCCCGCAGTCTGGCTGCGTATGGCCTGCGGGTTCACAACATGGCAGGAGGAGAAAGACGCCGGACATATCAGTGCAGTAGGGGTACGCGATGATCTATCGCGGTTCCTCCCTCTGCCGCTGTAAGCACTTCGGCAGCCGCGCACAAAACCTCTGGCACTATCCAAATCAGCTTCTGGATCTGCCGCAAAACACCCAGCGCCGGAGCAGTGCCCGATACACCTGCTGTTCCATTCCATCCAGCACACGGCTTCCTGACAGCTGCGGCGCCGTAAAAGTAAAAGGCAAACTCAGAAAGCTCAGCGGGCATAAAAAGACCTCCCATGCAAAACATGGGAGGTTGAGAGAGAAGAGAGAAGAAGGGTTCAGTTATCAGGTTTAACCTGGTCGGCAATGCCGACATAGATAACTATACAATAACCATGAGATTTTTCAACCTCACAATTTTTCGGCGTGTCGCATATATGCGCCTATATGCGTCAAAATACCTGTTCACGCCTTTAACGAGAACGGTTTTGAGGGGTATAAAATACCTTCTGCCCAGAGCCGACTGACTGCGTAAGCCATACGTTCGCGCCAATCACGCAGCCGTCCCCTATCACCGTATGCCCGCCTAGTATGGTAGCGTTAGCGTAGATAGTGACCCTGTCTCCGATATCCGGATGCCTCTTGCCGCCTTTGACGGGATTCCCGCTGCTGTCCTTATCAAAAGAACGGGCACCTATCGTAACCCCCTGGTACAGCTTTACATGGGATCCTATACGCGCGGTCTCACCTATCACCACACCGGTACCGTGGTCTATGCAGAAGTACCGGCCGATTGAAGCCCCCGGATTGATGTCGATCCCTGTTTTCTCGTGTGCGAACTCAGCCATGATCCTTGGAATATAAGGGATACCCAGGCTGTATAGTACGTGCGCGATCCGATAGATGAATGCAGCATAGAATCCCGGATAGCATACGACGACTTCGGGCAGGGAGGGCGCAGCAGGATCCCCGTTATAGATCGCCCGGATATCAGTCATCGCGTCTGACTTTATCTGCGCGAGACAGCTGAGGAAGCTGTCACGTAGGCTTGCGCACTGGGAGCAGTCAAGGGAATGCATCTGAAGCGCGCGGTAGATCTGGGCCTCCATCTGCTCCGAAAGGGCCTCCAGCGCCTGATCCTGATCCAACCCTTTATAGTGGTAGAACTGAGGCAGCAGCACAGCCTGCGTAAGTTTTATCAGCGCAACAGTTTTCTTCCTGTCCGGGACTGCAATTGGCGTTTCCAGCTCCGAAGTATCTACGTTATTGACTGCTTCACGTATACGGTCAAGGTCTGCATTATTGGACATAGTACCCTTATACCAATCTGCATAGAGAAGCCGGCGGATACCCTCCTTACGAAAAGGATGCCTGCCAGATGTACTAAATAAAGTAGTAAATAAATGCCTGCCCAATATGCACAAGCCTGCCTGTATCACAAAAGTGGCACAGACAGACTTTTACTGTACGCGGGAAACAGGGATGTTGCCGTTCCGCCGCCTTTGCATTACAGCACTTATTCCATTATTTTGTTTTCCATCATTCTGCAGCAAACAATGGCGTAGACAGGTACCGGTCGCCGGAATCCGGAAGGATCACAACAATATTCTTACCCGCATTCTCTTCGCGCTGGGCGATCTGGAGGGCGGCAGAAACAGCGGCACCCGAAGAAATACCGGCCAGGATACCTTCCTTCCGGGCAACAGCGGCACCGGTAGCGAAAGCATCTTCATTGGTTATGCGGATGATCTCATCATAAACTGCGGTGTCCAGGACGCCTGGGACAAATCCTGTACCGATCCCCTGGATCTTATGCGGCCCAGGCTTATCCCCAGAAAGCACCGCAGAAGAGTTAGGCTCCACAGCTATCACTTTCACATGGGGATCCTGTTCCTTAAGATAGCGTCCTGCTCCCGTAATCGTCCCGCCAGTGCCGACGCCCGAAACAAGCACATCAACATCACCGTCAGTATCACGCCAAATCTCCGGACCCGTCGTCTCATAATGGGCCTGCGCATTCGCAGCATTCGAGAACTGGTCAGGCATAAAGGAATCTTCAATCTCCGCAAGGAGTTCCCCGGCTTTTTCTATAGAACCGGAAATACCTTTTGCCCCATCAGTGAGCACGATCTCAGCACCGTATGCTTTCATCAGGCGGCGCCGTTCCACCGACATAGTGTCAGGCATAACAAGGATGACCTTGTATCCTTTGGCGCTCCCTATTGCCGAAAGGGCAATACCGGTATTGCCCGATGTTGGCTCAATGATAGTCGAACCGGGTTTGAGCTTCCCTTCACGTTCAGCAGCTTCGATCATATAAAGGGCAGCCCGGTCTTTTATGGAACCGGTCAGGTTGAAAGCTTCAATTTTGCCGTAAACCCTGGCCTTAAGGCCCAGATCAGATTCAAAACGGGTAAATTCGAGAAGCGGTGTATTCCCAATCAGCTGGATATTCGATGTTTTTACAGGTGTATCATGCGCATCCGGGGCGGCCATAATTCCTCCAATATATTTAACGTGTGCATAGGATTTCTGTTATGGATAATCGACGGCATCCCGTCTTAACGGATAACGGAATACCGGCACAGCACATGCCCGGCTATCTCTATGAGCATAATGCGATTTTCAGGCGGACATGGGTTTCTAACCCTTTCGGTAAAATTAATGTTCTGTAGCCTACAAGTAAGCTGTCCAGGGGATAGCACGATTTAAGGGACAGAGGTACAACCATGATCATTGGTGGAAGCAAACATGCTGTCGCAGAAAATATCCGCCACGCAATCGAAAACAATACCCCTTATAAACCCGTCGAAACCGAAGACCCGACAGCTACCCGTCAGGAAAAACTTGATCTGTCAGTCAGCCAGCTTCATTCCATGCGTACTTTCAGGTTCAGGGTCAATAACTGCCTCGCCCGGGCCTCGATGCGGATAGCAGAACGCATTATCAACTCCTCTGCAGAATATGACGGGCTGGAAAAGTTGTCTGACCTTGCTGCCAGACATGAAGGCGTACTTGTAACAGCCAACCACTTCAATCCTCTTGAGAATCTGGCGATCCGCGAAGCAATGCGCCGCGCCGGATGGAAACGCACTTTTGTAGTCAGCCAGGCCCTGAACCTGAGGATGACGGGCTGGGTCGGGTTTATCCTCAAATACTTTGATACTATCCCCATCGCCAAGGACCATGACTATCTGTCGACCCTTTTCCCGGAAGCACTGATGCGCGTCTTCCGCGGCGGCGGAGCCGTCCTCATCTATCCTGAGGAGCAGATGTGGTTCAACTACCGCAGGCCACGCCCGGGGCGCCATGGGGTGTACGACTATGCGGCACAGCTGGATATCCCCATCGTGTCGCTTTTCACAGAAATCATTGATACGGGGAAACCGGAATCTTCTGACCCTGAATTCAACAAGAACCGCTATGTAGTGCATGTCCTTGATACTTTGTACCCGGATCCCGGCCTGCCGGCTGATGAAAGGAGCAAAGCCCTGCGCCGGGCCGACGATGCCCAAAGGAAGGCAGCATACGAACGTATTTACGGCAAACCTGTTGATGCCCCCTTTGGTGTCTCCGATATTGCCGGATGGCATCCTGAGAATGCCCGGCAGGAGGAAGATAGATCCAGCCCGCAGGAACCACAGCCGCCGCAGCGGCAGCCCGCATCACAAACCGAGGGATAGAATGCCCCGTAAAAAATACCTTTATACAAGCATTACCGACGATATGGTCGAGACCGCCAACCAGCAGTATAAGATCAAAGATTCCCATGTATGGCACAGGGAAGGCGGGAAGTTCCGATTCATGTACCAGTGTGCCTACTCGATTTTTTTTGCCGTGTCATGGTTTTACACGTACATCTGGCTGGGTGTCCAGTTCGTCAATAAAGAAGCATTAAGCCCCTGGGCCGGGAAATCCCTTTTTATATACGGCAACCATACCCTCCCTTTCGGTGATGTAGCGCTGACTATCACGCTGAATTATCCGAACAAAGTATCCGCTATGATGAGCCCCGCTAATTTCGGCATCCCCGTAATCGGCAAGGTACTTGAATGGGCCAATATGCTCCCCGTCCCGACAACTCAAGACCAGCACGAAGATTTCCACAAGGGTATGGACAGCCTGATTGACGAGGGGACTGCCATTGCGATCTACCCTGAGGCCCATGTCTGGCCTTTCTACACGCATATCAGGCCTTTTTCCGCCAAATCCTTTGCATACCCGGTCAGGTATGGGGTACCGGTTTTCTGCTCGACAGTAACATATCAGCGCAGGCGGTTTTTCAAGCGTCCGAAGGTCACTGTCTACATTGACGGCCCTTTCTTCCCCGAAATGGACGGAGAGAAGGACGCCAAGTCGGAAAAGCTCAGGGACCAGATATATGCTGCGATGGTTGACAGGAGCAGTGAGTCAACTTACGAATATGCCGCTTACAGAAAGGTGCATCCCGCATCATGAATATCCTGTACTGCGGCGACAGCAACATGCGGGACGGGCTGCTCATCTCGGTCCTGTCGCTGCTGGACCATTCCAGCGAGCCGATCAATATTTACGTGCTTACAGCGTCGCTGGCCACCCCCGGCCATATATGGAAGCCCATAGACAGCAAGGATATATCGTATATAGACAGCCTCATAAAGGATTCCGCATGCGGGGGCAGCGCGAAACTTATTGATATAAGCGTACAGTTCAATACCCAGCTGCCATACGCAAATATGGATACGCGCTTTTCTCCGTATTGTATGCTGCGGCTGTACGCTGATCTCATTGAGCTCCCGGACCGCATACTGTATTTAGACACTGACGTTGTATGCCGGAAGGACCCTGGCGAGCTTTATGCTGCAGATATTTCCAACGTCCAGATTGCGGGGGTTCCTGACCACTATGGCAGGCTGATGCCGACAGCCGGGTTCACGATCCCCGGGGATTATCTCAATTCAGGTGTGCTCCTGCTGAATATGCCCGAAATCCGAAGTACAGGGTTATTCGCAGGATGCCGCGAACTGTGCGCTGAAAAACGGATGTTCTTATGCGATCAGACGGCGATCAACCGGCTTGCACGCAGCAGGGCGGTCCTCCCCCGCCGTTATAACGAACAGCTGAAGACCCGGCCCGACACAGTCCTGCGGCATTTTACTACAACGCTCCATCTGCTGCCGAAACCCCATACGCTTACCGTAAAGCCCTGGGATGTTGATCGACTGCACAGTGTGCTCAGCGAGCATGAATTTGATCCGCTGATACGCAAATACCAGTACCACATAAAACGTATGAATCCTGAACTGTGAGGATCCACGCTCCAAAACAGGCTCGCAGGCTCAGCCTTACAGGACTGGCTTCAAGCAGGCAGGAGTCTGCGGAATTGGGGTGGGATGGGCAGGATCGCAGAAAATTAAAAAGCCCGGTGAAACCGGGCTATCAGAGAGAAGGAGAGAAGAAAGGTTCAATTATTAAGAGAGGATTCTCTTACCCAACTTTTACGTTGTTAGTTATTATTAAACGGCACTAACCTTAATGCTTATCCCTGATTTCCCTTAAAACAGCCTGTGAATTTTGATTCGCGGGGTATAATAGCTGGACGGATGCCACGTGAATGCCGTGCAGCCTGGCCGCTCGCTGCCCAGCTATTTATGCCCAGCTATTTATGCCCGGCTATTTAGCTGTTTGCCCAACCGGCCGCCCATTCAACCACAACCTGTTCAGCCGTTAATTATCGTTAATCATTCAGCAGTTTTCAGTTTCCGTTTTTCAGCTTCAAGCCGCGCGGATTCCTTTTCCTGGCGTTCAGCAAGGCCCTGGTTGAAGCGGCTGAGCTCTTCATCAACAGCTTCCTCCGGTATCTTCCGGAAAACAGGTTCAGGCTTGTGTATTTCAGTTCCGTCAACGATCGCTTCCCTGCCCCAGGGATGTACATTGACACCCAGCTTATAATCGCCTGTAATTATAGGATAAGTGAAATTGGGATCATCCAGGTCAGACACCTCTTCAAGATGCGGCAGGGCAGAGAACGTGCCTGATCCGCCCAAAGCCTCGTAGACTTTCTGCGCAGAATGCGGGAGGAACGGTGCAAGAAGGGTATTGGCATCCATAACAGCCTGCGCAGCAGTATGCAGGATAACTGCGAGACGCGCCTCGTCATCCTTGACTTTCCATGGTTCTGTTGCTGAGATATATCTATTGATCTCTCCGACAATACGCATGGCTTCGGAGAGCGCTGCTTTCTGGTGCTGGCTATCCAGCAGCCTGCCGACTGTCTCAAAGCCGTCTGCAGCAGTATGCAGTATCCCGGTATCGATATCGCGCAGATCCGATGGGTCGATATGGGGGATCCTGCCAAAATTCTTATAAAGCAGAACTGCAACACGGTTGACCAGATTGCCCCAGCCGGACACAAGCTCTTCATTATTATGGCGGACGAATTCGGCCCATGTGAAATCAGAATCAGACGACTCCGGACCGGCTATTGAAATGTAGTACCGCAGGGCATCCACCTGATACCGCGAAAGGATATCCCTGACATAAATAACGATACCGCGCGAAGAACTGAACTTCTTGCCCTCCATGGACAGGAACTCAGACGCGACGACTTCGGAGGGCATGTTGAGCTTCCCCATATCACCGCGGCTTCCGCCTTTACTGCCTTCGCCGTTATACCCGAGTATCTCCGAAGGCCATATCTGGGAATGGAAAGTAATATTATCCTTGCCTAAGAAGTAATAAGCCGGGGAATCTGCATTATTCCACCATTCGCGCCATAAGCCGGGATCGCCTTTACGCCGCGCCCATTCAATAGAAGCAGACAGATAGCCGATAACAGCATCGAACCACACATAAAGCTTTTTATTGGGATTGTCTATCCACCCGTCAACCGGCACCGGGATACCCCAGTCGATATCGCGTGTGATTGCACGTGGCTTGACTTCATCAAACAGGCCAATAGAAAAATTGATCACGTTAGTACGCCAGCCTTTGCGGGTTTTCAGCCAGGCCAGGTTCGCTTCAGCTAATGCCGGAAGGTCAAGGAAATAGTGCTCAGTTTCTTCAAACCGCGGTATCTCCCCATTAATTTTAGAATGCGGGTCAATAAGATCAACGGGGTCAAGCCCATTACCGCAGTTATCGCACTGGTCCCCGCGTGCACCGTCATAACCGCAGATGGGGCAGGTCCCTTCAATATAACGGTCAGGGAGCGTGCGCCCGCTGGACGGCGAAATAGCGACCATTTGCGTGCCTTTATATATGTATCCGTTTTTAAGGCACTGGGTGAACATGGACTGGACCACTTTTTCATGGTTCTTCGTAGTAGTCCTCGTGAAAAGGTCATAACTCAAGCCAAGGTCGCACAGGTCCTGCGCAATCACACGGTTATACCGGTCAGCGAGCTCCTGCGGCGATACGCCTTCAGCCTCTGCCTGCACCAGAATAGGGGTACCGTGCTCATCTGTCCCGGAGACCATCAGTACATCATTGCCCTTCATGCGTTCATACCGTGCATAAACATCTGACGGTACACCAAACCCCGCAACGTGCCCGATATGGCGCGGTCCGTTCGCATAAGGCCAGGCAACTGCTACTAATACATGACTCATAAGGCTGATTATCCCTATCAACGCAGACAAAAATATATATAAAGCTATCCCGCGGGTTATCCATATGGATACCTGCGGATCATATATTATCCACTGTGGGTTAAGGAGGATAACCAATATCCTCCTGTTTATCCGCTGCACTCTGTCCACAAAAATTTTGCAATCTTACAGACTTATCCGCATTATCCACATTTTCCTCAGGCCGTGACCCATAACCATAAAAAGTGTATAAACTGAAACGCTGTACCGGGGAACGCCCCGGCGCCAAAGCCGGCAATACAGATACACATAGTGCAAATGCCGGCAACCGTAATGTCAAAATAAAGGAGCAGCTTTGGGAACAGGACTGGCCGCTGCAGGAATACAGCACCATGCAGCCGGCGGATATACGCATAATCGCAGGGTCCCTGCACAGCAGGCCCGGGCTGCAGGCAGCACCGGCTATGACGATCTCACGCTCGCCGAGAACATCTATGAAATAACACGCAGCCTCAGCGAACCTAAAAACTCTGCCCTTTACGTACTCCGCGGAAAAATCAGCCACTCCAGGACACCGATTTTCAGGGCGAACCAGATAAGCGGAAGCATAGGTCTGAGACGCCTTATCAATGCCGGGGCTATCACAATGCTGGATAACCACTCATTTTTCGTCAATGTCCAGGCGGCAAGCACCCAGGGGAGGGCTGCTATCATACAGAGCCTTCTGCCCTACAACGCTATTGCCTGCGGGTTAGTCGCCTCCTGGATATGGGTCGGCGGTGATTTCCCGCGTACTATTGATATCATCTCGCGGTCGCATTTCCGCACACCAATATACGGCCGGGCTATCCGCGTCACCAACCGGGACATCCCGCAGGAGCATCTGTCATACCTCGGCACACAGCGCCTGACCTCACCTGTGAGGACCGCATGCGACCTTGCCTGCCTGAGCATCAGTGAAAAAGCCGAGGAAAAAGCATACCTGTCAATCGGTAGACTCGCGGGGATATTCAATTTCACGTATACTGACTGTCTCAAAATGCTGTGGGACCACCCCCGATGGCCCGGCCATGACGAGGGGGTCGTCTGTTTCAGCAATCCGCAGCTCAGGGCAATACTTGATGCACAGCGCGAACGCTATCTCCCATCGGGCAATGCCACGCAGATCGGCGGCCACACAGACCAGCGCGGCAGGAAAGGCAGGAAAGGCATCTCTTATGATGCGAAAATACAAAATCAGTAGTATGATGCCGGCACCTCCCCCGCCGCCGCTGAAGCTGACTCCGTATGTCGCTGTATCACACAGTGACACTGAGATCCTGTGGTATATAGCACGCAATATCCCCCAGCTGCGGTGCTGGCTTATAGCAAACCCGAATTCTACCCCGGAGCTGCTGGAATATATTTCACAAAGCGGAGGGCCCCATGTTAAGGAATGCTTTGCTGTCCTCTTTGATTCCCTTGATCAGCCCTGACTGTCTTGTCTCACGCGCCCTTTATGCCCTCTGGTCCTGTATCTTCTGCTCCCACATCCTTGAGGGCGAGTACTGCGGCATACACTTTTTTCCGGTTAGGCAATGAACCGTCCGGGAGGGGATGCTCCTGAACAATACGGACGATAGCATCCTTGACTTTCACATTATGCATTTCGGAATAACGGACAGCTTCCCGTGCGAGGCCCTCAGCACTCGCAGCCGGCGAAACCTGCCCGGTAACCTGTGCCGCCTCCTCAGCACTTGCCCCGGCGATGACCAGGACTATTTCCCCGCGCGGCGGATCATCCGTTACAGTCTGACGGATCTGTGCGATCGTACCGCGGCGGACTTCCTCATAATCTTTCGTCAGTTCACGGGCCAGAGCCATTGAGCGCCCCGGACCGAACACGCTGAAAAAGTCGTCCATCGACTCACGGATGCGGTGCGGAGCCTCATAGAATACGATCGTCCGCGTTTCTGCCCTAAGCGCGCGGAGTGCTTTCAGCCGTTCGTTATGCCTGCGGGGCAGAAACCCCTCATAGCAGAAACGGTCAGTGGCCAGCCCCGACAGCGCCAGCGCATCGAGCACCGCCGAAGGGCCGGGGGCGCAGGTAACAGAAAGGCCGCGGGCTATCGCACGCCGGACAATAGCAAGCCCCGGATCGTTGATCGTGGGCATCCCGGCATCAGAAACCACAAGTACAGTTGCACCTTCCTGCACACGGTCCAGAAGCGGATCTGCCTTGCCGCGCTCGTTATGGTCATGGTATGCAACAACCTGCCCGCCAACGCGCACACCCATACGGTTAGCCAGATCATACAGCCTGCGGGTGTCCTCCGCCGCAATAATATCCGCATTCTCTATAAGGGCTGCAAGCCGGTGCGAGGCGTCGGCAGTGTTTCCTATAGGCGTAGCAGCAAGCACTACTTTACCGCGCATCTTTTCAAACACTTTGCCGGGACTGCCAGCCCTGCCGGATACGCTGCCGGGGCTATGCCCGCCGGCAACAGGGCTATCTGCCGCCTCGGCATTATTATCCATGCTTGGCCCATCTGTTTCGACCATATAAGTAACCTACCACTCTGCCTGGCTGCAGGCAAACTACTGATACACAGTAATATAGCACAGACACTTTTACTTTTATCAAAGCTAAATTACGATTAAAAAGAGAAAATTATTAACTTAACAATCCTGAAAATATTATATTTGCCGGATGTAACATTTGTTACAACTTTTAGGCCATGATTTGTAGCATCCCTTTACCAATGAAAGAATGCTTACTGGGACCGGTATTGATACTGGCCCCAGTAAGACAAATTAAGAAAGGATATAAGAAATGGGTGCATTTTTCAGACTCTTAAGCATACTCGCAAGGTACGGCGCAAGAGCTGTACAGTGGGCTTGGGCCCATAGAGGGACTGTTCTTCGCTGGATAGGAGCAGGACAGGCAATTGACTGGGTCATTAAGCAAATCAAACGACTTTTGGGAATCCGATAAACTTTGATTCTCTATCTGCTACAGCTATTACATTTAAAGTAAAATTGACTAACAGCTGTAGCAGATTGTTTTTATACACATTCTCTGGATGGTGTTTTTACGGTAAGAGTAAAGTAGGCCGTCTTGAATATTGATATATTAATAGCTGTTTACAAATTATACTAGTATAGATAATACATTAATCATTTACGTTTTAAATTATAGAAAGGCCTAATATGAACTTCAAATCTCGTCCAGCATGGATTACAGCGATAGTTTTCACTATATTATCAGGACTCCTTATGTGGTATGCAACAGGCCAAGTCACCGATGATGTCACGCGAGAGACAAACGCATCCCACTCAGAAATACTCCTTGCCCAAAGTATATTAGTTAGTGTTGTGTCATTAATTATAGGGACCATCGTACTGTTGATTGGCGCAGCAATTTCGAAACATCACCAAAATAATAAAAACCAGTATAAATAGAGAAATAATAAAATAATAAATATAGGGATTCCAGTGACAACTCATCTAAGAGAATTACTCGCTCTGCAATCAACTAGGATCATTGCGGTTTTTACTATATGCCTTAAGCTAACGCTCGGATTGGGGATTCTATTTACTAGCAAACCTGGAACGAGTATTCTTATACCGATTACCGCTGGAGATGACACTACCCCATTTTTAATAGGAATTCTATCGGTAGTCGCCATAACAGGTTATTTCTCACACGGCACTATAGTGCTTGACATACTAGCGAATCCGAATAAACTCAAAATTCAATTGAGAAGAATCAGCGCCGTATCAATAGTCTCTGTAGCATCTCTCATCCTTGCTTACTTGATAAACTGGTGTATTATCGAAGCTATCGTGGTAATTGGAAAGTTGCAGTTAAGTTTCGTCCCTTTGCAGAACATGCTTTTTAGCCTCTTAAATATACTTTTGCTAGCAATTACTTATTCACTCATCGGATCAGGACTCGGGTTCACAATTATTTCAACCGCAGGAACAATATTTGTATATCTCGGAATCATGTGGGGATTGCCTATCTTAGCTGCATTATCTGGAGCTATCAATCCGCTTCTTATACAGCATTTCCTACAATATACTCCAGCTTCCCTAACTATATGGATAACTTCTTCACAACAACTGCATTGGTATTGGGGTGTTATTGGGCTGTTCATATGGTCTTTTGCGATACAGTTACTGGGAATAATTCGATTAAGGACATATAAACCATGGCGATGAAACTCCAAGTTAAAAACATAAAAAAGTCCTATAACTCTAATATAGTACTTCATTCTATTTCCTTTAACGTTTTGCCAGGACAGATAGTGGGCTTGCTCGGCCCCAATGGAGCAGGGAAAAGTACACTTTTGAATATTATCTGCGGTCTCACCTCATCAGATGAGGGAGAGGCACTGTTCAACAATGATAGGTATCCCAAACTTCCCTCTCCGATAACAAAAATCGGTACACTGCTTAACCCACTTTGGTTAGACACCAGGTTAACCTGTAAAAAATTACTGGAGCTTCATGCGCATCGGCTTATGCTGCAATCGCCCGACCATGCTGCACAAGATATTCTTAAACAGATTTCATTAGAGGCTAGTGCGAATAAACGTGTAGCTGATTTATCCCTCGGCATGAAACAACGCCTTGCTCTAGGTGTAGCTTTAATCGGTAACCCGGAAATGCTCATACTTGACGAACCAATAAATGGACTTGATGCAAACGGAGTCGCATGGATGCGCAAGAAATTAACTAATTTTGCTCAAGAAGGCAAAAGCGTATTATTGTCATCACACCTTATGAGTGAAGTGGAGCTGACCGCCACACATGTAGCAATACTTAACCATGGAAAGATCCAAGTTTATGATTCTCTTGAGAATCTTCAGTATCAAAAAAATGCTGTGGTCTTTGGTATATCAGATAATTCAACAGGCCTATTAGACTCACTTAATTACCATGGGATATCTGTATCACACGTTACCGATAATACTCATAAAAATAAATACCTCGCATCGAATATTTCAACGAAAGAGTTATTCCAGTATGCAGTTGAATCCAAGACGACACTTGACTATCTAGCGCCACAGCACGATTCTTTAGAATCAATTTATTTTGGCTATTTAAATAAGTGATATTCTATGCAGTAATTTCTTTCATACCAAGATACGCAAAATGCTAAATTCGTTACTAAATACTAAAAATGCCTTAGCTAATCAGACTATGTTCTATCTTCCGAGAAATGCTCGGAGCAGGTCTTCTATTTTTTTAATTTGTATATCTACCCCAATTATATTAGGAGTATACGTTGCTTATACCTTAGCCTACTCGCCAATATCAAAGAGTCTGTGGGGCTTTTTAACCCTAGCCATCATATTATCAATCTTATCTGATTTATTATTCTTTATACCAAGAAGAATTCGTTATACGGTAATAACAATTTCAAACCGTACTCTATCCATTAAACATGGGAAGCTGATTGAGCACAGTATCATTATACCTATAAAACGGATAACACTTATTACAAAAACTTCCAGTCCAGTTTCTCGATTATTTCACCACGAGAAAGTGAAACTAACTGCAACAACTGACGAAGTATCATTGCCATATCTGGATGCTCAAGATGCCGCAAAAATAATTACGATCCTTACCGCGCTAGGTGATAAAGAGTGAAACATTTCAGTCCCCTATTAATAGTCAGTCGTCTTGCACACAACGCGACAACTTCAGTAATTGCTTTTTCTGGATTATTAGCTCTAGTTTGCGCGACTACGGGAGTTGTGCAAACTATGATGATATGCATATCGATATATTACTTAGGAACAAGATTGTATATACTGTTCTATGATTGGATAGCAGTCAAATACAATATAACCCAAAGTGGAGTAATACTTGAAACAGGATTATTAAAGAAAAGGAAAATAGTTCTTAAATGGAATGATATTCGATCGGTATCTATATCATCTGATCCCATACTACGATTCAAAAATCTATCCCAAGTCGAACTTGTTCAGTATTCCAGTTCTACGAATAGAATTATTCTTTTTGCAATATCAAATGTAGATACTGATATTATAAATTCTCACATACGCACAAATACAAATCATAAAATTCAAACAAAGAAGAAAAGCTGGAGCAATATCCATGACAAAGTAGCTATTACACCACAGCTAAGAATAAAAGATTACTTTCTAATAGGTTTTACATATGCGCAATTTGTTGTTATCATCCCTACAATTTATTCCTTCTTACAGGTCACACTCTTTCATCAGCAATATAACGATGACCGTATACAACAGCTATATTCTTTTCTTCACCTAACACTTAGTAACAAAATATTAATAATAATTGTCTTAGTTATACTCGGATTGATATATAGCACATTTATATCTTGGGTTAGATTCTCACGTATAATGGTATATAAGTCTACAGATGGATATGAATACTCTGCAGGATTGATAGATCGCAGAACACGCTTCATCCCTCTCAACAACATCGAAGGAATTATTGTATCCCAAAATCTTTTAATGAGATTGACCAATAGATATCAGCTAAAGGTTATTACTGGAGGTAAAGAATCCTCAGAGCGAGCATATCCAATAATCCCGCTTGGGGACCAAAAAACTATAGAAAATTTCTTAATTACTATTAAATATGGAGAATCGCTGCAATCAATTTACAAAGCTCAGACTCATTCCAAAAACCTCAGCCAGTACGTACCGTTTAGTATCATACTTTTACAGTTCTTCCCCTTACTTGCGATCATTAATCATATCTTCATAATACAATCTTTAATAGTATTACTGGTGTTTCTCGTGTTGCTTATAATAATTACTTATTACAGCACTTCTTTTATTATTTCTGATAATGGGGAAACTGGTATTGCAACTAAAGGCTTTTTTAATGTCAAACATCATATTTTCTTCACAAAGAGTATTCATGAAGTAGGGTGTTTCAAAATAGGTCGGGTTTTGCTTCTTACGATCCGTTTACGCACGAATTTTACAAGACTTATTTCAATTTTATCCATTACTACACGAAAGAGCCTCTCATTATCCAAACTTATTTCAGTTTTTGTCTCAATTACATAACTATAGATCTAAATTGGCTTTATACCAGTTTGATATTATCTCTGCCCGACTATGCATATGTAATTTTCGAAGAATCTTACTTATATCGCGTCTAACCGATGAGTATGTAATAAATAACTTTTCAGCTATTACTTTATTAGATAGACCGTCAGCAATGAAATGAACTATCTGCAGCTCTTTCAAAGTCAAAGAATCGAATAAATCTTGAATATGTTTAATGTTATATTGTCGGCTGCTAGTTCTTATACCATTTTTTAGTACTAAACTTACTAAATTCGGGGTTAGAAATACCCCCCCCCCGTGCAAGGCTCCTAACTGCATAATGAATATTATAATTATTTAAATCATTCATAATAATCCCAAATACACCCGTCGATAATGCCTCCATCGCATATGCATAATTAGTTTCGCGCATAAGTAAAAGTATTTTTGAAGTACTGAAGTATCTTTTGATTTCTTCGATAGTCTTCCCTAAATTATCTATGTCCGAATCACCTTGAATAATTACTACATCGCTCTGACTCCATCCTTTTTCGTAAAGTATATTCATTCCTGAACTTATGCGATCGATAGAAGCTACCTGAATCATTTTCTTATCAATTTCTAAAATGGCCCTTAACTTTGCTACCACAAGCCTGTCCTGTTCAATAATTAAAACTCTAATGGGATTTTCAGAATATTCCATACCCCGTCGAGTAAGAATGCGTTTTTTTGGCGTCTGACTAATAAATACTGGTGCTGCTTTGTTTTCACTAATACTATTCATAGAGGCCTCTTTTTCATTACCCTAAAACGAGTATTTTGATTAAGTTACATCCTGATATATCGGTAGTTATTCCCTTAATGCTCCACAACCACTATTACCTCTCAACAATCAACTTTATAAAACTAATAAATAGTTATTATTTAAAACGATAGTACGTATTACTGACATTCTTTCCTATACTTATTCCTGATACCTATATGGATCAGCTACTCGCCTGTGCGATAGACATGAAGCCGTTTAACCGTCTGATTATTCGCCAGGTCGGTTGCTTTAAGGGTGATGGTATTCTGCCCCGCCTTCAGCGGCACAACAATTTCCTTCACCACTTCTACCCCGCCATCCGCAAACGAAATAACAGTCTTATCCTCATCCACGATCAGGGAATCGTCCTGGTACAGCCCCAGTTTCAGGGAGTTGTCAGTTGATCTTACGGTCAGGCGCACGGAATCAGAATCAGGGGCGCGGTCATGGACTTCATATTCCACTTCCGGAGCCAGTTTGTCAAAGAACGTACGCCGGACGATGCTTGCAGTTTCGCCTTTCCTGGTCGTGACTTCAACTTTGACATTGATATTGAACGCTGCCATTTTCAGCCTGGTACTGAACAGGTAAGCATTGTCCGAGTAAGCCGCGCTGCCGGCCCTTCGGCTGATGGCTTTCTTTGTCACATCATTTTTTGTCAGATGGACCGGGTCTGAGATCCTGTTTCCCCGGTTATCCACAAGATAGACATTGATATCTTTGATCTCGTCATCATCTTTGACATACCCGATGAATCCGGTCACGTCAAGCATGTCGCCCTCAGTTGTCATACCGGAGTTGACCGCCAGAAGGCCTGGGCTTTCGAGGAATACTGCCGGATATTTATCCTTAGGGTTGTTGGTTTCCTTCATAGCATCAGGGTCAGCGGAGCCGGTATCTGAAGAGTTGGGGCCGGGACTGGGCCTCTCCTCCCGTTTATCGCGGCCGGAAGTATCCTGATCCCCCTGCAGCCCTTCCTGCCCGCGGCCCTGCGCTGGAGAATCTGGCCCGTCTTCATACACAACATCAATCGTGGAATCAGACTGGAGCTCAGCCCCTATCAGGAGCGCCCCAAGATAATAGTAATATCCGTTTTTCTGTTCCTCGACATCAAACAGCGCCCCTCTGCGGACAAGGTTTGTACGATGCTCACGGTCGGTAACGACAACTTCCTTGATCTTCCCGCGGAAAGGTTCACGGAAATACAAAGTAAACACGTGCTTTCCGGGTTTCAGCTTCACCGAATTCCCGGCATCCACCGCCTGCTTCGTATTATCGACCCGCAGCTCTCTGAACCTGGCATGATGATCCCTGCCGAACCCTACAGAGATATCTGCTTTCTTCAGATCAGGCATAGCACCGTCTTTGACAGCCGTATGTATGTCGCAGTCACGGTCAAGAGGGTCAACGGAGAATCTCAGTGTATTTGTGCCGCTGTCATAAGCAAACTTATATTTTTGCGCATTGCTGTCATCCAAGGTACTGTTGCGCAGGATATATTCTTTTGCGCCGCGCACCTGCATATACAGATCCGAGATATGCCTGTTCCCGGGCAGTTTTATCGTTACCTCAGCTTTTTTGGTATCGACAGCGGTAACAGGGCTGTCTACTTCTGTACCATTGACTGATATCTGCGCATCATGGGGCTTGAGCTGGCTCAGGTAATCGGCGAAAGTGATCTGATGGATATCGCTTGAAGCACCGGTCTGCGCTACCTGCGCGGCAGTGTTGCTCAGATAATCCTGTGCCGAAACATGGACATGGCTTGCCTCAGCATAGAAAGGCACTTTTACCCGGATCTCTGTATTGCGGAAACCGTTACGGTTTACGAAGATCTCTGTGTTGATACCGTATGCATTCGGGACATCGTCCTTACTGACCGTAAGTTCGCCGTTAACGACCTTCGGCAGGGTTTTCCCATTCCGCTCAGCTTCATCAACAAAGGTCAGTTTAACGTAGCTGTCATACCGGGGCTTCCGTTGCTGCCGCTGCCTGCAGCCCCGTTATCAGGCCTGCTGCCATTGCTCTTATCAGCGATATTGCTGTTATCCTTGCCGCTGTTACCGCGGGGATCACGATTACTGCCGGCACCCTGCCCGCGTTCAGCATCCTTCGGCGCGCGGGGACTGTTTGAAGGGATATACGGCTTGTACACATCCGTGCCGGGGAAATCCTCGATACTGTTGTCGCCACTTGCATCACTGCCGGTACCTTTGCCGCTGCTGTTTACACGTCCGGAGCTGCCGGCATCGCTGCCTTCCTGCCCTTCAGTACCGGGCGAAGCAGAAGGATTGGAGTTATTCACCGCGTGCGTTATGGCTGCCGCGCGCTATGCGGGATACCTGCATACCCTGCGGCCCATTGTGCTGCCGCATACCGATCCGGTATGCTACAGCAAGCCCCGCGGCTGCCGCAAGCGCTAAAAGCAGAGGGATCACAATAAGCAGGACCTTCCTTTTCCGCCTGTTGCCCTGCTTGCTTTCCGCACTGCTGTTCCTGTTTGCAGGACTCTTCCCTTCCGTCTGTTCTGACGCCATCCTATATCCTTTTCTGATATTGCTTTTGATGCTTTCCGGCATCCGTTCCGCTGCCTGCTGATATCAGCTGCCGCCTTTCAGCCTTCGCTGATATCTGCCGGTATTTACCGGTACCTATCTGCCTTTCCGCCCAATTTCCTGCAAGATCTATCCTCAATAATTATATATTGAGAATGAATATCATTAACACTAGAAACAGTGTTACAAAACCCATGGATAAAATCAACCGGAACACACCGTACTGCGGATCGGAAAGCCTGCCGCGTGTTGGACACGGCAGATATAATAGGGCTGAGAACACATCACAAGCCAGACACGGTATCTTAAACTATGGAACCAGACGAGAGCAGCAGCAATAATATTGACGGAGACGGCGGCGAAGTGCGTGCAGCCGGTATACGCGGCCGGCGGTACCACCCCGGTACACGTACAAAATCCCGCATGCGCGTACTGCACGGCAGCAGTACCGGCGGTTCCCGTATAGTCTTGGTCCCCAGCCATCATCGGAAACTGCTGCCCGGATGGAGCCAGCTGCAGGCTTACACGCATACTGGCCGCGGGCGGCGGGCGATGGGCTGGATAGTCACGCTTGCAGTCACTATTTTTGGCGGCCTTCTGCGGTTTATACGGCTCGGCAGCCCTAAAGGCCTGGTTTTTGACGAAACATATTACGTTAAGGACGCCTGGACCATGCTTATGACGGGAGAAGCGCGGGACTGGCCGAAAACCATACACGGGACAGCCGTTAATGCTTTGTTCGCAGCAGGACAGACCGACAACTGGCTGCCCCAGGCGGAGAATGTGGTCCACCCTCCCCTGGGGAAATGGTTCATAGCCCTGGGGCTCAAACTTTTTGGGGGTGCAGGAAATATTGCCGCTTGGAGGGTAGCCGCCGCGGCAGCAAGCACTATAGGCATCCTCTTCATGTGCCGCATAGCGCTTAAACTGTTCCGTAACCTTCCGCTGGCAGCGCTTGCCGGGATACTCATGAGCATTGACGGCCTCGGAATAGTTATGAGCCGCACCGGAATCCTTGATATCTTCATTATGAGCCTGGTACTTGGAGCCTTCCTCTGCCTGCTCAATCACCGCGAATGGGCACTCGCAAAACTCACCGCGTATGCCGATGCCCATCATGTCTCGCCACAGACGCCTCAAAACTCAAGAAACCTCGCCGGACCATCCGTATTCTTCTCATGGTGGCGCCTCGCAGCTGCCGTATTGCTTGGGCTGAGCTGCGGGATCAAATGGTCCGGGATATATTTCTTTGCTGTTTTCGCCCTTATCTCCGTGCTATGGGATGCATATAACAGGCATACGCTCGGGTACCGCTTCTGGTTCGCAAGCGCTGTTATCCATGACGGCCTGCCCGCAGCACTGTATATGGTACCCACGGCAGCGCTGTCATACTGTGCAACATGGACCGGCTGGTTTATCCATTCGGATTCCTATATGCACAGCTGGGCGGCGGCGCATCCTGGGGAAGGGATCACATGGCTCCCTGAAACACTGCGGTCGTTCGTTGAATACCACCGCCAGATGTGGCAGTTCCATGTTAACCTGAGCGAACCGCATCCATATATGGCGAATGCATGGATGTGGCCGCTGCAGATCCGCCCGACGAACTTCTGGCTGTCAGAATCAGCAAAAGGGACCGGGCTGTGCGCGATATCCCCCGGATCGCCCTGTTACAGCAATGTTACAGCTTTAGGGAACCCCCTGCTGTGGTGGATCGGGACGCTGTGCGCGCTCCTGGTCATTATCATAGCCCTTGTTGATTTTGCAAGCCGGCGCGGAGACTGGCGGGTGTGGGCTGTGCTTGCGGGCTGGCTCGGAGGATGGCTTCCGTGGCTGCAGTACCTGAATCGCACAACATTCAATTTTTACGCGATAGTGCTTCTCCCCTGGGTGATCCTGTCTGTGATATATATGGCAAGCTGGCTCAAAGCCCAGCTTAAAAAGCGGGCATACCATATAATCGTGGGTACAGGTGTGACCGCCATAGTGCTGGCATCAATTTTCTTCTTCCCCCTCTGGACAGGGATACCGCTCCCCCGCGAACTGTGGGCGGCACACATGTGGCTGCACAGCTGGATCTAAGTGCCGGAACCAGGCTACTGCCGATTGCCGGCTTTCGTATCGGCGCTGCTAATATCCGTAATTGTTAGTATCCGGTTTAGATTTAGCCCCGGAACACGGCGTTACAGATGTATCGTGTATGCTTATATAGTTTCTGATCGTACAGGCCCCTCACGGGAGCCAGGGCACGGATACCAATAAGGGAGTTCCAGTGGACGTTATTAACTTTTTTGTGCGGCTTCTCAGGGATCCGCGTACCGCAATCGCCGGATGGATCACGACGCTTGGCCTTGGGCCTACTTATGCTATTATTTTTCTGATAATCTTCATTGAGACCGGCGTAGTGTTTATGCCCTTCCTCCCCGGAGATTCCCTGCTGTTTGCCGCAGGGTATTTTGCCGCCGACCCGAAATATCCCATTACCCTTCCTGTGCTGCTGCCTATCCTGCTGGCCGCGCCGATCCTGGGAGATCAGTGCAACTACTTTATCGGCCATTTCTTTGGCCGGCGCATCGTCGAATCTGGTAAAGTCAAGTCACTGACACCGGAGCGGATCGCCAAAACCGAGGGGATGATAAACAAGTGGGGTCCGCTTGCGGTATTCCTCGGGCGCTTCTTCCCCTTTATCCGTACTTTTATGCCGTTCTTCGCCGGCATTACGGGCATGAAATGGCACCGGTTCGCGCCGTTCAGCGTACTTGGGGGGCTGGTCTGGGGCTCGCTGTTCACTCTGCTCGGATACTTTTTCGGCGGCATCCCCGCAGTGCAGAAACATTTTGAGCTTGTGATAGTAGGGATACTGCTCATCTCCCTTATCCCGACCTTTGTTGGGCTTGTCAAAGTAAAACTGAACAAGAACAAGGCCAAAAAGGAAGCAGCAGCGGAATCTGGCACAGAGCAGCTTTCTGCCGGTACAGGCACCGGTGAATAACACTCGCCCCATATCTGGGACCAGAGCACCGAGTATAGTATGGAATGTTGCCGGTGCAGCGTAACCGCAGCATATGGCAGCACGGCACTGACCAGCGGCATGCTGGTACTGGCGGATCCAATGGGGCTGTAGCGCAGTTGGTAGCGCGCTTCGTTCGCATCGAAGAGGTCGGGAGTTCGACTCTCCTCAGCTCCACCAGAACGCGAAGCATCGAACCCTATTCTTTTTCAAGAATAGGTTCGCGCTTGAATATAAATTCGAGGGTTGTTAACGCAGCCCTCGTTTTTTTGCTTGTGCTCAAAGCAAGATTTCAAGACCAAAGACAGAACGGGTGCCTCACGGTGCTTCCGCGCCGCTCGACACACGAAGAAGACGAGCCGGGAACAAGGAAAAGGCGGGGATGATGTCTTAAAATACTGTTTCCTCATAAATGAGGATATGCTTTGAAAATATGACCAATAATATGAAGCAGTGGAGCAATTCGCATATGTCAAATACAACCATGTTCGCCCACATTCATACAATGGATACCGTACTCCA
>PPYE01338003.1_pt1 | contig 53473 bp, 45 predicted proteins | sample 1559881 | NCBI WGS metagenome assembly PPYE01 (sample SAMN08240022, study PRJNA423297) | Human gut metagenome, whole genome shotgun sequencing project.
AATCGGCCCAGATCCGCGAAATTTTAATCAGCGAGTCAGCTTGGGAAGAAATGACCTGCTTATTCGCACCTTCCTTAGGTTATAAAGGCATTTCTTAGGGTAAATCATAAATATAATGTTCCTGTTGTAAAACAATTTTGTTAATACAGGAACATGTTATGGCCCGAAGGGCAAGCTTTGTTATCTTGCTTGTGCTATTCGTTTCTGGCTCAGTGATTGCCGGGGACAATATTGTTGCGCCTGCAGTATCCAATAACATAAGCGAGTCTACGTTGCCCGATCTGTCCAGTGAGTCAGTACAAAAGGAACAGCATAATAACGAAGATCAATCTATCAAAGAGAAAGGTGCTGACTATTTTATTAACTCTGCAACACAGGGCTTTGAAAACCTGACGGCTGACGCGTTGAAATCACAGGCGCAAAGCTATTTGCAAAATCAAATTACCTCCTCCACGCAATCGTATATAGAAGGGTTAATGTCACCGTACGGAAAAGTACGGACCAGTTTATCCGTTGGCGAAGGTGGCGATCTTGATGGTAGCTCCCTCGACTATTTTGTTCCCTTATACGACAACCAAAACACATTGATTTTTAGCCAAATCTCCGCACAGCGTAAAGAGGACCGGACTATCGGAAATATCGGTTTTGGCTTGCGTCAAATGTGGGGGATTGGTTACTCGGCGGCAATGCTTTTTATGACTACGATTTTACCCGTGGGCACTGTCGCTTAGGTTTGGGCACTGAGGCATGGACAGATTATCTGAAGCTCTCTGGCAACTATTACCATCCACTTTCTGACTGGAAAGAGTCTGAGGATTTCGAGTTTTATGAAGAACGCCCCGCGCGGGGATGGGATATTCGGGCGGAGAGTTGGTTGCCATTTTACCCGCAAATTGGCGGGAAATTAGTTTATGAGCAGTACTATGGCGATGAAGTGGCGTTATTCGGCACCGACAATTTACAAAAAAATCCCCATGCGGTGACCGTTGGTCTCAATTATACGCCTGTGCCGATGGTCACGTTGGGTACAGATTACAAAGCCGGTACCGGAGATAATGCCGACCTTAGCATCAACGCAACAGTCACTTATCAGTTAGGTACGCCCCTGGCGGCTCAGCTTGATCCGGAAAACGTAAAAATTCAGCGCTCTTTAATGGGCAGTCGTACCGATTTTGTCGAGCGTAATAATTTTATCGTTCTTGAATACCGTGAAAAAGATCCCCTTGATGTTGCGTTATGGCTCAAAGCCGATGCGACCAATGTCCATCCTGAATGCGTAATTGAAGACACGCCTGAGTCTGCGGTAGGACTGGCGAAATGTAAGTGGACGATCAACGCGCTTGTCTCAACCAGCCCGGACAGCGACAGTGCCGCTATGTGGGGTCGTATGCCGGATACTCTAACCGTTGATGGCATAACATTACACCGACCGCTGCTGGATAGGGAATCCCCCGCAGCAACGGACCGGCGGACGGAAAATAATGAATCATGGGTTGGTGTCTATTCACAAGATACTGGTTTTATCTATGATATGGCCAATAATTGTGGCGGGGTGGCCTATTTCCCGGAAAAAAGTTTATTGGAGAAAATGAGAGACGAACAGATAGCGACAGCTAACGGATGGCCAGTGTCTGCGATGCGCTATGTGAGTCGTACGCCTGCGACGTATAACTATTGCGAGGTTTCGTTAGCTGAAGGGGGCATCACAAATTGCCCAACAACCGAGAAGGGAGAAACGGGGATAGGCTATGGGGCCTGTATTGTGCCGTAAATGCCCACACAAAACGAGGCAAGTAAGAACATTATTGCGAACGGCGTGGCTTTTTAGTTGGGGTAATGTTGTGAACTTCGCTGGTAATCCAGCCGTCCTCCAGTCGGGTGGTCAGTAGATCGCCCGCTTTTACCTGTTTTGCTTTCTTCACCACCTTGCCATTAGGCAGGGTGGAAACGCTATAGCCGCGCGCCAGCGTTGCCAGTGGGCTGACGGCTTCCAGATGCGTGACTGCATTACCGAAACGTTCGCGTTGCTGGCTGACGCGCGAGCGAATATTTTCCGCCAGTCGGTATTCCAGTTGCTGAATACGTGTTTGCGCGCGGTGAATACGCGGCTGCGGGGTTTGCTGATTCAGACGCTGCAGCATGCGCTGTTGACGCTGATTTGCCTGTTTGATCTTATTCTCAAGTGCGACGTTCATTCTCTGACTTAGTCGTTCCAGCACAGTCTGCTGACGGGCCAGACGCAGCTGCGGATGCTGCTGTTGCAAGCGGTGATTAAGCTGGGTAAATCGGCGAGTTCGGTTGGCGAGATAGTAATCCATCGCCATCTCCAGACGTTGCTGACCCTGCTGAATTTGACGCAGCAGTTCAAGCTGATTGCGGCTGACAATTTCTGCGGCCGCCGACGGCGTTGGTGCGCGCAGATCGCCGACGAAGTCAGCGATGGTCACATCGGTTTCATGGCCGACGGCACTCACCACCGGAATTCTGCTCGCAAAGATCGCCCGTGCTACGCGCTCGTCGTTAAAGCTCCACAAATCTTCCAGAGAGCCGCCGCCGCGCCCGACGATCAGCACATCGCACTCGCCCCGCGCGTTCGCCAGCGCAATGGCGCGAACGATCTGCCCCGGCGCATCGTCGCCCTGGACAGCGGTTGGATAGATAATTACGGGCAGGGAAGGGTCACGACGCTTCAGCACGTGGAGAATATCGTGCAGCGCGGCACCGGTTTTAGAGGTGATCACCCCGACGCAGTGGGCCGGTGAGGGCAGCGTTTTTTTGAACTGCTGATCGAACAACCCTTCAGACTGCAGTTTGGCCTTCAGTTGCTCATACTTCTGTTGCAACAGACCTTCACCCGCAGGCTGCATGCTCTCAACAATTATCTGGTAGTCCCCACGCGGCTCATACAATGTAATGTTGGCGCGTACCAGTACCTGCTGCCCGTGCTGTGGGCGGAACGTTACCCGGCGGTTGCTGTTGCGAAACATCGCGCAGCGAACCTGAGCGGTGTCATCTTTGAGCGTGAAATACCAGTGACCCGAGGACGGCTGAGTGAAATTGGAGATTTCACCGCTGATCCATACTTGTCCCATTTCCTGCTCAAGCAGCAGACGAACCGTCTGATTCAGGCGGCTTACGGTAAAAATTGAGGTGGTCTGAGAGGATAACATGTGAGCGGGATCAAATTCTAAATCAGCAGGTTATTCAGTCGAAAGTAACATGCTCACAGAGGAGCGCAAGGTTTTTTTGCAAAAAAGTGTGGATGCAATCGGTTACGCTCTGTATAATGCCGCGGCAATATTTAATAACCTCCCAGGTGAGATATTGCCCATGCTACGTATCGCAAAAGAAGCCCTGACGTTTGACGACGTCCTCCTCGTTCCCGCTCATTCTACCGTTCTGCCGAATACTGCTGACCTCAGCACCCAGTTGACGAAAACCATTCGCCTGAACATTCCTATGCTCTCCGCAGCAATGGACACCGTGACGGAAGCGCGCCTGGCAATTGCCCTGGCCCAGGAAGGCGGCATCGGTTTTATCCACAAAAACATGTCCATCGAGCGCCAGGCGGAAGAAGTTCGCCGCGTGAAGAAACACGAATCTGGCGTGGTGACTGACCCACAGACCGTTCTGCCAACCACCACGCTGCGCGAAGTGAAAGAACTGACCGAGCGTAACGGTTTTGCAGGCTACCCGGTTGTGACCGAAGATAACGAACTGGTCGGCATCATCACTGGTCGTGACGTACGTTTTGTGACTGACCTGAACCAGCCGGTTAGCGTATATATGACGCCAAAAGAGCGTCTGGTGACCGTTCGTGAAGGCGAAGCACGCGATGTCGTGTTTGCCAAAATGCACGAAAAACGCGTTGAGAAAGCGCTGGTTGTTGACGACAGCTTCCATCTGCTCGGTATGATCACCGTTAAAGATTTCCAGAAGGCTGAACGTAAACCTAACGCGTGTAAAGATGAGCATGGTCGTCTGCGCGTTGGCGCTGCTGTCGGCGCGGGTGCGGGTAACGAAGAGCGTGTTGACGCGCTGGTTGCCGCGGGCGTTGACGTACTGCTGATTGACTCCTCTCACGGCCATTCTGAAGGCGTACTGCAACGTATTCGTGAAACTCGCGCTAAATATCCGGACCTGCAAATTATCGGTGGTAACGTCGCAACGGGCGCTGGTGCTCGCGCACTGGCGGAAGCCGGCTGCAGCGCGGTGAAAGTCGGTATCGGCCCTGGCTCCATCTGTACTACCCGTATCGTTACCGGTGTAGGTGTACCGCAAATCACCGCTGTTTCCGACGCTGTTGAAGCGCTGGAAGGTACCGGTATTCCGGTTATCGCCGATGGCGGTATTCGTTTCTCCGGCGACATCGCGAAAGCAATCGCTGCTGGTGCTGCTGCAGTCATGGTTGGCTCTATGTTGGCGGGTACCGAAGAATCCCCGGGCGAAATCGAACTGTACCAGGGCCGTTCTTACAAATCTTACCGCGGTATGGGCTCCCTTGGCGCGATGTCCAAAGGCTCTTCCGACCGTTACTTCCAGAGCGACAACGCTGCTGACAAACTGGTCCCGGAAGGTATCGAAGGCCGCGTAGCGTATAAAGGCCGCCTGAAAGAGATCATTCACCAGCAGATGGGCGGCCTGCGCTCCTGTATGGGTCTGACCGGCTGTGGTACTATCGACGCGCTGCGCACTCAAGCAGAGTTTGTACGCATCAGCGGTGCGGGTATTCAGGAAAGTCACGTTCACGATGTGACCATCACCAAAGAGTCCCCTAACTACCGCATGGGCTCCTGATAAGTTTCCGCGCCCGGCTATATGCCGGGCGAATTTGTTTCACTTGCCTCGGAATTAGCGTCAATGACAGACAATATTCATAAACATCGCATTCTCATCCTCGATTTCGGATCGCAGTACACTCAGCTGGTTGCACGTCGCGTACGTGAACTGGGCGTCTACTGTGAACTGTGGGCATGGGATGTTACTGAAGCACAAATCCGTGAGTTCAACCCGAGCGGCATCATCCTCTCCGGTGGCCCGGAAAGTACCACCGAAGAAAACAGCCCGCGTGCGCCGGAATACGTTTTCAATGCGGGCGTGCCGGTGTTCGGCGTGTGCTACGGCATGCAGACCATGGCAATGCAGCTCGGTGGTCATGTTGAAGGTTCTAACGAACGTGAATTCGGCTATGCGCAGGTTGAAGTGCAGACCGACAGCGCGCTTGTCCGCGGTATTGAAGACTCCCTGACCGCAGACGGCAAACCGTTGCTGGATGTGTGGATGAGCCACGGCGACAAAGTGACCGCCATTCCGGAAGGTTTCGTGACCGTTGCCAGCACCGACAGCTGCCCGTTTGCTATCATGGCGCACGAAGAAAAACGCTTCTACGGCGTGCAGTTCCACCCGGAAGTTACCCACACCCGTCAGGGAATGCGCATGCTGGAGCGTTTTGTGCGCGACATCTGCCAGTGTGAAGCGCTGTGGACGCCGGCAAAAATTATCGATGACGCCGTTGCCCGCATTCGTGAGCAGGTTGGCAATGATAAAGTTATCCTCGGTCTGTCCGGTGGCGTTGACTCCTCTGTGACTGCGATGCTGCTGCACCGTGCAATCGGAAAAAACCTGACCTGCGTGTTCGTCGACAACGGTCTGCTGCGTCTCAACGAAGCCCAGCAGGTAATGGATATGTTCGGCGACCATTTCGGCCTGAACATCGTTCACGTTGAAGGCGAACAGCGTTTCCTCGACGCGCTGAAAGGCGAGAACGATCCTGAAGCGAAACGTAAGATCATCGGCCGCGTATTCGTTGAAGTGTTCGACGAAGAAGCGCTGAAGCTGGAAGATGTGAAATGGCTGGCACAGGGAACTATCTATCCGGACGTGATTGAATCCGCGGCTTCCGCCACCGGTAAAGCGCACGTTATCAAATCTCACCACAACGTGGGCGGTTTGCCGAAAGAGATGAAGATGGGTCTGGTTGAGCCGCTGCGTGAGCTGTTCAAAGACGAAGTGCGTAAGATTGGTCTGGAGCTGGGCCTGCCGTACGACATGCTGTACCGTCACCCATTCCCAGGACCGGGGCTGGGCGTACGTGTGCTTGGCGAAGTGAAGAAAGAGTACTGCGACCTGCTGCGTCGCGCGGATGCTATCTTCATTGAAGAACTGCACAAAGCTGACCTGTACAACAAAGTCAGCCAGGCGTTCACCGTGTTCCTGCCAGTACGTTCCGTTGGTGTCATGGGCGATGGCCGTAAGTACGACTGGGTTGTTTCCCTGCGTGCAGTAGAAACCATCGACTTTATGACCGCGCACTGGGCACACTTGCCGTATGACTTCTTAGGCCGCGTATCCAACCGCATTATCAACGAAGTGAACGGTATTTCCCGCGTCGTGTATGATATCAGCGGTAAGCCACCGGCTACCATTGAGTGGGAATAATAGCCCTTTCTGTTAGCGGTTTCTGAACCGGTAATATGTAAAAAAGCCCTCTGTTTACAGAGGGCTTTTTATTGCGCTCATGCCGGAGAACAACCTATTAATCAACTAACTGTAGCTGGGGGAGAGATTGGGGTGACACGTTCTCCACTCGAATATCCATCTGCGGATACGGCAGGGCGATATGGTTGGCGTCCAGGGCCTCTTTAATGTTTTCCAGCAGATCGTAATAGGTATTCCAGTATTCGATGTTGGGTACCCATACGCGGACGTAAAAATTCAATGCTGAAGCGCCCAGTTCGCCCAGACGAACGGTTACCCCACGTTGCTTATCGATGCGGGTATCCTGCTCGATAATATGGTTAATCACGCGCTTAACGTCAGCTATCCGGCTCTGATAGCCGACGCCAATCACCAGATCGATACGGCGGAAAGGATGGCGGGAATAGTTAATGATATTGTCAGCGATGATCTTACCGTTTGGAATGACCACTTCTTTGCTGTCGGCGGTGAGCAGGGTGGTGGAGAAAATATGCACCTTTTCCACCGTTCCGGTGACTGCGCCAATCTGTACCACTTCTCCGGCGCGGAAAGGACGCAGGGAGACCAATAGTACGCCAGCGGCAAAGTTGGAAAGCGATCCTTGTAGCGCGAGTCCAATGGCTAACCCGGCGGCACCAATGACGGCAATAATGGAGGATGTTTCAATACCCACGCGACCCAATGCGGCAACAACGGCAAAGGCGAGGGTAATGTAACGTACCAGCGCGGTGAAGAACTGGATAATGGTTCGGTCAACTTTACGTTTTAACAGTAACTTTTCCAGACCACTGGAGAGCAGGCGAGAGACAAATTTACCGACAAACAGTAAAATTACAGCAGCAACGATATTCCAGCCGAATTGAATAACCGCGTCGCTGTGTCCAGCGATCCATTCAAGACCACTGCTTATTTTCGGAAATAATGAAAAACCACTCATGGTATTACCCTGTAGAATTTAAAATGGTAACAATTCAAATAAGCACTTAATTTCATGCGAAATATTAATGCTTTCGCCTGTGATATTTTCTGGTGATATTAATTGACGTCTATATGAACACAGTGTGTCTTTTTTATACCCAGTAAATCGGAACGTGAAAATCAGCGCGAATGGTGCGGTGAAGTGGGATGAAAAGATTGTGCATTTGTGCGAAAAACGCGGTCTATTATCCGATAATTCAGTGCGTGTGGTAGGTAAGACATGCGTAATGTTTCATCACTCAAATCCCTTACCGGATGGTTAAATGTCTGGCGTTTAGCCATCCGGTAAGGAATCTTAATGCTGAGATATCACAGGCGCGAGAGATCAGCGCACGTCGGTTTGAGCAGGAGATGCCTGTTGCGGCTGGGTGATCTGCTGAGATTCTTTTTTGTTCTGGTGGTGGTGCCACGCACCAATGGCGGAGTAGACGAAGCGTCCGAAGAAGAAGAGAAAGCTGATAAGCAGTACGATCCGGATCATGCGACTATTAAATCGGTGTCGTTTGCGTAGGCTGGTAACCTGGCTCACAAAAGGTTCCTTGTAGTGTACCCAACTGAGGGCGATACTCACATTAAGGCACACTGTGAGGCAATGGTCAATTTTTCGTTATGTAAAATTGCTTCAGTTGTTTCATCCTCATATGTTATGAAAATTAATATTATTATTTGCATTAATAATGAAATAACGATAAAAAACAATGAAAAGAGTAATAATTGATTAATGAGGGGCTTTTTTTTTGATATGTGTCAAACGTCACCCTTTGCTGACAACTAAAATCGATGAGACAAAGTGATGTATTTAACTTTACCATTTTAGAGTCAGGTGGGATGCCTGTCTGAATACCCCCTGCAGGATGTGCGGGATTCTACTGAGCATCTATGAAACTCAATAAAAATTATATTGGTATGAGAGATAGATGGTGGGCGTTACCTCTCATCTTACCTTCTTTGCTGTTGCCTATATTGAGCACTGCCAATACCTATGCCCATATTAGTACCGGGACCGTAATTCTTTTCTACATGCCTTTGGCGTTGATGATTAGCCTGATGCTATTTTTTGGCTGGGCGGCATTGCCAGGAATTATCATTTCCATTATCTGCTACAAATATCCGCAGGTTGGGTTATTTGAAACGCTCTCAATAATTTCGCACTTTATTGTTACGATAGTGCTGAGTTGGGGAGGGTATAAAGTATTTGCTCCCCGGCGGAACAACGTATCTCACGGTGACTCCCACCTGATGTTTCAGCGCATGTTTTGGCAAGTCTTCTGCCCGGCGACGCTGTTTCTGATCCTCTTCCAGTTTGCCGCGTTTGTGGGCGTTTATGAGAGTAAATCAGGCATGGTGGGAGTTATGCCCTTTAATACCGGCACATTGATCAACTATCAGGCTATGCTGGTCGGGAATCTGGTTGGGGTTCCTTTGTGCTACTTTATTATTCGCACGATCCGTAATCCTTTGCATGTCAGAGGCTATTTTTCTCAATTAAAGCAGCAGTTTGATACCAAAGTTACCAAAACAGAGTTTGCGATCTGGCTAATTATATTGGCTGTACTTATGGCATTGCTGTGTATGCCGTTAAATGAGCAAAGCTCAATATTTAGCACAAATTATACTCTTTCTCTGTTGCTACCCGTCATGCTCTGGGGAGCAATGCGTTACGGTTTTAGATTTATTTCGCTGATATGGTCTGTCGTACTGATTACCGCAATTCATTATTATCAGCGCTATATGCCCTGGTATTCGGGTTACGATACCCAGCTTGCCATTACCTCGTCGAGTTACCTGGTTTTCTCCTTCATCGTAAACTTCATTGCCGTACTGGCAACGCGCCAACGCTTTGTTACCCGGCGCAACCATCGCCTGGCATTCTTTGATCCGATGGTACATCTGCCGAATTTGCGCGCATTGAACCGGGATTTGAAAAAAAATCCATGGTCAGTGCTCTGCTTTTTGCGTGTTCCGGGCATGGAGCTACTGGTAAAAAATTACGGCATTATGCTGCGTATCCAGTACAAGCAAAAACTCTCACAGTGGATAACACCACTGTTGGAACAGGATGAGCATGTCTATCAGTTATCGGGTAATGACTTAGTTTTGCGTTTTAACACCGAGTCGTATCAGGAGCGCATTGAAGTCCTGGACAGGCATATCAAGCAGTTCCGTTTTATTTGGGATGGCATGCCTTTACAGCCGCAGGTGGGGATCAGTTTTTGCTATGTCCGTTCTCCAGTGAACCACATCTATTTGTTACTGGGTGAGTTAAGCACCATCGCCGAGCTTTCACTGGCGACCAATTCACCAGAGAACTTGCAGCGCCGAGGCGTCATGCACTTGCAACGCGACCTGAAAGATAAGGTTGCGATGATGAATCGTCTACAGCTGGCGTTGGAGCACAATCGCTTTTTCCTGATGGCGCAGCCGATTTTTGGCGTACGCGGCGACGTTTATCATGAAATTCTGCTGCGCCTTAAGGGAGATGACGGTGAAACCATCCCTCCTGATTGCTTCTTACCGATCGCGCATGAGTTTGGCTTGTCGTCCAGCATCGATATGTGGGTGATTGAAAATACACTGAAGTTTATGGCGCAGAATCGGGAAAAAATGCCCGCCCGTCGGTTTGCCATTAACTTGTCACCCACGTCGATATGTCGCGCCCGACTTCCGCATGACATCAACCAGCTACTGGTTAAGTACAAGGTTGAAGCGTGGCAGTTGATTTTTGAAGTTACGGAAAGCAACGCCTTAACCAATGCGCAACAGGCACAGGCAACGTTACTGCAGCTGCAATCACTGGGCTGTCAGATTGCGATTGATGATTTTGGTACCGGATACGCCAGCTATGCGCGGCTGAAGAATGTGAGTGCCGATATCCTGAAAATTGACGGTAGCTTTATTCGCAATATCGTTTCGAATAGCCTCGACTACCAAATCGTGGCCTCTATTTGCCATCTGGCTCGGATGAAAAGAATGCTGGTGGTTGCGGAGTACGTCGAAAGTGAAGAAATACGCAGTACGGTAATTTCGCTGGGGATTGACTACATGCAGGGGTACTTGATTGGTAAACCACAGCCATTGCATGAAACGCTGGAAGAACAGGCGCCAGACGCGCTGGCACCTGTTCTGAGTTTATGCGGCGATATCGGGTGAGGTTTCTTCTTCAATTTTGAGACGCCAGCCGGTTACGCCCTCCCAGTATTGCTGCTCTTTTTCCAGATCGAGCAGCACCAGCGCATTTTGGCTAAACCAGTCATGCGGGAAACGTAAGGTCCAGTGGTTGTCGTCGGTTATCAGCGTCAGGGTTGGCGGCGTGGTGGTCGCCTGACGCTGATTATTCAGCAGCACGCCCAGGCGTAACAGTTGAATTAACGGCAGAAACTGTTTTTTCTTGAACAGTGTAAAGCGGGGCAAGTCATCCAGTTTCACCGCTTTGCGATGATAACGAACTAATGTTGCCATCATCAGCTGTTGCTCCTGATTAAACCCCGGTAAATCGCTGTTTTGTAAGATATAAGCAGAGTGGCGATGTAAGCCGCTGTGGTTGATGTTCAGCCCAACCTCATGCAGCATCGCTGCCCAGCGCAGTAATGCTTCCAGTTGAGGATTGGCCAGTTTGGGCTGTTGCGTATGCCACTGGTCGTACATTTGCATCGTTGTTTCCAGCACGCGCCGGGCCTGTTCACTGTCAATGTTGTACTGGTTAGCCAGACTGCTGGCGGTACGGCTGCGAACGTCCTGGTGACGAAAACGTCCTTCCATCTCGTACAGTACGCCTTCGCGTAGTGCGCCATCAGAAAGGCGAAGTTCGCGGATAGCCAACGCGTCAAAAACGCCGCACAGAATCGCGAGTCCGGGTACAAACACTGCTTTTCGTTCTTCTGACAATCCCGGCAAGCTGAGCGCATCAAATGACGCATGCTTCAGCACTTCAGATGTCAGTTTGTCCAGGCGTTCGGGGGTGATAAAACCGTCTTTTTCACCCATCTCCAGCAGCACTTCGTGTGCCGCTTTAATCGTGCCTGACGCGCCCATTGCGACGTTCCAGCCCTGAATGCGAAACTGCCACGTTAAGGTTTCAAGCTTTTGCGCTGCCGCCATGCGGGCACGCTGGAAGTTTTCCCGGCTGATAACACCGCCCGGGAAATACATCTGGGCAAAACTGACGCAGCCCATACGGCGGCTTTCGACCAGCTTGGGTTCGAAATCTTCGCCGATCACCAGTTCTGTTGAGCCACCGCCGATGTCGATAACCAGCTTGCGGCCTTTTTCCGGCTGAGTGTGCTCCACGCCCATAAAAATCAGTCGGGCTTCTTCGTTACCGGAGATAATCTCAATCGGGTAGGGGATGACTTTTTCCGCTCGCTTGAGAAAATCGGTCGCATTCAGCGCCTGACGCAAAGTATGGGTTCCCACGATGCATACGCTTGACGGGGGAAAGCCCTGCAGGCGTTCGGCGAACAGCGACAGGCAGCTTAATCCGCGTTCCATTGCCTCTTCGCTCAGCTTGTTATCTTCGCCGAGACCATCCGCCAGATGAACGCGCTGTTTCAGCCGCCCGATAATCTGCATTGCGCCATCAACCACGCGGGCAATGACCATATGGAAACTGTTTGAACCAAGGTCGACCGCAGCAAATTCCTGCGGTCGTGGAGTCTTGTCGTGTATTGGCATATCTTTAGTCAGGTTGCTCGAGTGATTTGATGTAGTCGTAAATCGCCAATTGTGACTGAACCTTACGGCGGTTTCCGCGCGGTACGTAGCGATTACTGAGTTCTTTATCGATGAAGCGGGCCTTCACCGTGTCGCTGAACAGGATATCGATAATATCCAGCACGCGCTGCTTAAGGCGCGGGTCAAGAAGCGGTGTAGCAACTTCGATACGATAATCGATGTTTCTTGTCATCCAGTCTGCGGAGGAGAGATACACCTGCTTGTCACCCCCGTTCTCGAAGATGTAGACCCGGTCATGTTCAAGATAGCGATCAACGATGCTGATAACGCGAATATTGTCGCTAATGCCTTCCAGGTTTGGAATCAGTGAGCACATTCCGCGAATCAACAAATTGACCGGCACACCTGAGCTTGAGGCCGCATAGAGACGATCAACCAGACCTTTATCGACCAGGTTGTTCAGTTTTAGCGTGATACCGGAAGGCTGACCTTGCTGCGCATTGGCGATCTCTTTGTCGATCATCGCGTACAGCAGACGGCGTGAGTTCTGCGGGGATACCAGCAGATAATCGAACGTCACCGGACGATACGGGTTCTCGATGAAGTTAAACACCCGACGAACTTCGTTGGTAATGCGCGAATCGGCGGTCAGCAACGAGTAGTCGGTATACAGGCGCGCCGTTTTTTCGTTGAAGTTCCCCGTCCCGATATGCGCATAGCGCACGACTTCATCACCTTCTTTACGCGAGATAAGGAACAGTTTGGCGTGAATTTTCAGGCCCGGTGCGGAGAAGATGACGTGTACACCCGCTTCGGTCAGACGCTTGGCCCAATGAATGTTGGCTTCTTCATCGAAGCGCGCCTGCAATTCCACCACTACGGTGACTTTTTTACTGTTATGCGCGGCATGGATCATCGCGTCGATGATGCGCGAGTCTTTTGCCACACGGTAGATGTTGATCTTTATCGCCAGCACGCTCGGGTCGAAAGAAGCCTGACGCAACAGTTCAAGAACGTGCTCAAAGGTGTGATACGGGTAATACAGCAGTACATCGCGCTCGCGGATTGCATCAAATCCGTTACGGAATTTCTCATTGTCGAACCAGATGTGGCGCAGACGCGGCAGCGGTTTGTTCACCAGGTTAGCTTTGCCAACGTTGGGGAAGTTAATAAAGTCTTTGAAGTTATGGTAACGCCCGCCAGGAACGATGGAGTCGTAGCGAGAAATGGTCAGTTTTTCACGCAGCACCTCGACCAGCGCATTAGGCATGTCGCGCTGATAGACAAAGCGTACAGGTTCTGCGGTCAGACGCTGTTTCAGGCTAGAGGACATCAGCTCCATCAGGCTCGATTCCATCTCGTGCACCAAATCGTATTCGGCGTCACGGGTCATTTTCATCGAATAGGCGTTCAGCGCATCGTAATCAAAGAACCCTTTGAAAATATCGTCAAGGCAATAACGTAAAATGTTGTCCAACAGGATCATCGGCTTGCGACGACGCGGGGTCTCCGGCGGCAAATTCACAAAACGGGGAACCTTGTCGGAAGGGATTTCCAGCAGCGCGTAGCGGATCGTATCACCACGGATAATCTCTACCGCCAGATAGGTGTAGTCATCTTTCAAAAACTGGACTAAATCCGTCTCGCGGTTAATCAGGATCGGCGTGATGTGCTGGCGAAGATATTGCTTGAAGTAATGACGCAACCAGCTCTGCTGATTGACCGATAGCTGGCGTTCGTTGATTAAGAAAATCTGATTGCGCGCCATCTCCAGCAGCAACTCGTTGTACAGACCGTCAAATTCCTGATCGGCTTTTAATACGCGGGCCTGGATTTTGCCTAACAGATGGCGGGAGTGAGAGTTTGAACCCTGTTCTTCGCTAATAATGATTCGACGCTTCAGTTCGGCAAAACGAACCTTATAAAACTCGTCGAGGTTATTGGAATAGATGCCTAAGAAACGCATCCGTTCGATCAACGGGTTTGATTTATCAGCAGCTTCCTGGAGTACACGTTCGTTGAACGCTAACCAACTGAGTTCTTTCTCGATGTATAGCTTTTCCTGACCCATTACCACTTTTACTCCGTTTCATTCACGGGACACTACCGATTTATTATGGCGAGCATTGCTCTCAGATGTCCAACTGTGCCAGAAAAATATGACAATAAACCGTCTGATAGCAAAGAGAAAGGGGGAGCGTAGATGAATACCGGTGGTATTAACCGGAAAAGGTAGTTATGCCTGTAAGCCGGATGGTGACATGCGGCTTACAGGTTGAATTTTATTATTCGTCGGCGGCGTAGCCTTGTGGCGGTAGGCGGATGCCATCCAGCCATGCAGCGTTATCACGCATTTTCAGGCGACCATCAATAAACCAGCTTACCACCAGTGGGTAAATGGTATGTTCCTGAGCCTGAACCCGCGCCGTGACATCATCTTCGCTGTCGCCTTCAAATACCGGAACCTTGGCCTGGAGAATAACCGGTCCGCCGTCCAGTTCATCAGTGACGAAGTGGACGGAGGTACCATGCTCTTCATCGCCGTTTTCCAGTACCTGGCGGTGCGTATGCAGGCCGGGATACTTTGGCAATAAAGACGGGTGGATATTCAGCAATCGTTCAGAATAGTGCGCGACAAACGCCGGGCTGAGGATGCGCATATAACCGGCCAGCACCACGACATCCGGCGCCCAGGCGTCAATTTCTTGCATCAGTTGGCGGTCGAAGGCTTCACGACTGGCAAACTGGGCGGCTTCCAGCGAGTGTGCCGGAATATTCGCTTCGCGTGCGCGCTCAAGGCCGAACGCATCGGCCTTGTTACTGAATACTGCACGTATGGTGCCATTGATTTTTTTCTGTTCACAGGCGTCTATTATCGCCTGCAAATTGCTTCCGTTACCGGAAATGAGCACCACAATGTTTTTCATTCAATGACCACACGCTGTTCGGAATCAGAAGCTTTGATGATACCGATTTTCCATGCGTTTTCACCTTTCTCATTGAGCAAAGCCAGGGCTTTGTCCACTTCCGGAGCTGGCAGGGCGATAACCATACCTACGCCGCAGTTAAAGGTGCGATACATCTCATGCTGGCTGACGTTACCCGCCGTTTGCAGCCAGTTGAAGACGGCTGGCCACTGCCAGGAAGACTCGTCGATCACGGCCTGCGTGTTGTCTGGCAGAACGCGTGGAATATTTTCCCAGAAGCCGCCGCCGGTCAGGTGGGCAATGGCGTGCACATCAACCTTCTCGATCAGTTCCAGAATGGATTTTACGTAAATGCGGGTCGGAGCCAGCAGGTGATCGGCCAGCGACTTGCCTTCAAGCTCGGTGGTTTCCGGGTCACAACCGCTGACTTCAACGATTTTACGCACCAGAGAGTAACCGTTGGAGTGCGGACCGCTGGAGCCGAGCGCAATCAGTACGTCGCCGTCAGCCACTTTAGAACCGTCGATAATCTCTGATTTCTCGACGACGCCAACGCAGAAACCTGCCACGTCGTAATCTTCGCCGTGGTACATCCCCGGCATTTCAGCTGTTTCCCCACCGACCAGCGCACAGCCAGACTGCAGGCAGCCTTCGGCAATCCCGTTAATGACGCTGGCTGCGGTGTCCACATCCAGTTTGCCGGTTGCATAGTAGTCGAGGAAGAACAGCGGCTCAGCGCCCTGAACCACGAGGTCGTTGACGCACATTGCGACGAGGTCAATGCCGATAGTGTCGTGGCGTTTCAGATCCATCGCCAGACGCAGTTTTGTACCAACGCCATCAGTGCCGGAAACCAGTACCGGTTCACGATATTTTTGCGGCAATGCGCACAGCGCACCGAAGCCACCAAGACCACCCATAACTTCCGGACGACGCGTTTTCTTTACTACGCCTTTGATTCGATCAACCAGAGCATTACCTGCATCAATATCAACACCGGCATCTTTGTAGCTAAGAGAGGTTTTATCGGTCACTGCCTGCTTCCCCACATGTTTACTTGCAGTAAAAGTTAAATTCGGCGCAATTCTAACAGGGAAAGCAAACGTTTGCGAGCCTGCTCTGCATCAAGTTTTATCTGCTGGTTTTTTCAGCATTTTACAATCATTTATCTATTTGTTTGAACTGCGCCACGAAAATGAAACCGGGTACAGCCTTGTGCTTGAAACCTGCCAGCCGAATGCACAGTATCGTACTGAAACCGGTTTCTGTTTTCTGTTGCGGGCCTCATTTGGAGCGTTTTGCGCAGAGTCATCACGATAGGGGAAGGGGATGTCAGGATTTAAAGCAGATTTCATGTGGGGTGGCGCTGTCGCCGCTCATCAACTGGAAGGTGGCTGGCAGGAGGGCGGTAAAGGAATTAGCGTTGCCGATGTCATGACGGCGGGGGCGCATGGCGTGGCGCGTGAAATTACTGACGGTGTGATTGCCGGTAAAAACTACCCTAACCACGATGCCATCGATTTTTATCATCGCTATAAAGACGACATCAAGCTGTTTGCCGAAATGGGGTTTAAATGTTTTCGCACTTCTATTGCCTGGACGCGGATTTTCCCTTTAGGTGATGAAGCGCAACCCAATGAAGCTGGCCTGCAGTTCTATGATGACCTGTTTGACGAATGCCTGAAATATGGCATTGAGCCGGTGATTACGTTGTCGCACTTCGAGATGCCCTACCATCTGGTGACGGAGTACGGCGGCTGGCGCAACCGTAAGCTTATCGACTTTTTTGTCCGTTTTGCCCGGGTGGTTTTCACTCGTTACCAGCACAAAGTGAAGTACTGGATGACGTTTAATGAGATTAACAATCAGGCAAATTATCACGAAGACTTCGCGCCCTTTACTAACTCTGGCCTGAAATATCTGCCTGGTGAAGACCGCGAGCCGGTCATGTACCAGGCTGTGCACTACGAGCTGGTGGCAAGCGCGCTGGCGGTGAAGGTCGCGCGTGAAATTAACCCGGCGCTGCAAATTGGCTGCATGATTGCGATGTGCCCAATTTATCCGCTGACCTGCGCGCCGAACGACATGATGATGGCGATGAACGCTATGCACCGGCGTTACTGGTTTACTGACGTCCATGTGCGCGGCAAATACCCGCAGCATCTTCTCAATTACTTTACCCGTCGTGGCTTTGAACTGGATATCACCGAGGAAGACCGTCAGGCGCTGACCGAAGGCTGCGTTGATTACATCGGCTTTAGCTATTATATGTCTTTCGCGACCCAGGCAACGGCGGACAACCCACAGCTGGATTACGACGAGTCGAAAAGTCTGGTTTCCAACCCGTATGTGCAGAAATCGGACTGGGGCTGGCAGATTGATCCGGTTGGCCTGCGTTATTCACTGAACTGGTTCTGGGATCATTATCAGCTGCCGTTGTTTATTGTAGAAAACGGCTTTGGTGCGATTGACGTGCAGCAGGCCGACGGCTCGGTGGATGATTCCTATCGTATTGACTATATGGCCGCGCATATCCGCGAAATGAAAAAAGCGGTGGTGGAAGATGGCGTGGATCTGATGGGCTATACCCCGTGGGGCTGTATTGATTTAGTCTCAGCCGGAACAGGGGAGATGAAAAAACGCTACGGGTTTATCTACGTCGATAAAAATAATGACGGTAGCGGCACATTAACTCGCTCGCCGAAGAAATCTTTTTCATGGTATCAAGACGTCATCCAGACCAATGCTGAATATCTTTAAAATTCATAGTATTGATAACAACCCCCGCACTTATTGTGGGGGTTGTTTTATACTCATCATCCAGACGCAAACGATTTTGGTTGATCCATATCAAGCGTATGCAGTGTTGCGCCAGAGACGAAAAGCGGTATAATCCGGCGATTTTTTTTGTGGTTGCCACTCGTCTGAGGAAAGGAGAAGAGTATGAAGATCGTGGAAGTCAAACACCCACTCGTCAAACACAAGCTGGGACTGATGCGTGAAAACGACATCAGCACTAAACGCTTTCGTGAACTCGCCTCGGAAGTTGGCAGCCTGTTGACTTATGAAGCAACCGCCGGTCTGGAAACCGAAAAGGTGACCATTGAAGGCTGGAACGGTCCGGTTGAAGTTGACCAAATCAAAGGTAAAAAAATCACCGTTGTGCCAATCCTGCGTGCGGGCCTGGGCATGATGGAAGGCGTTCTGGAAAACGTTCCGAGCGCGCGTATCAGCGTGGTTGGTATGTACCGTAATGAAGAGACGCTGGAGCCGGTTCCGTACTTCCAGAAGCTGGTTTCTAACATTGATGAGCGCATGGCGCTGATCGTTGACCCAATGCTGGCAACCGGCGGTTCCGTTATAGCTACCATCGACCTGCTGAAAAAAGCAGGCTGCAGCAGCATTAAAGTCCTGGTGCTGGTTGCAGCGCCGGAAGGTATCGCGGCGCTGGAAAAAGCGCACCCGGATGTTGAGCTGTACACTGCCTCCATCGATCAGGGACTGAACGAGCACGGATACATTATTCCGGGGCTCGGCGATGCCGGCGATAAGATTTTTGGTACCAAGTAAACGAATAAGTGAAAAGAAGCCGACTTTAAGAGTCGGCTTTTTTTTGAATAAAACAACCCAATCGCTAATAACAAACAACACTCAGAGGAAAACACTATGACGCGCCGTGCTATCGGGGTGAGTGAAAGACCGCCGCTTTTACAGACAATCCCGCTTAGTTTACAGCACCTGTTCGCCATGTTTGGCGCAACGGTACTGGTGCCAGTCCTGTTTCATATCAACCCAGCTACCGTTCTGCTGTTTAACGGTATTGGTACTTTACTGTATCTCTTTATTTGTAAAGGTAAAATTCCGGCTTACCTCGGTTCAAGCTTTGCGTTCATTTCCCCGGTTCTGCTGCTGCTGCCGCTAGGGTATGAAGTGGCGCTGGGCGGTTTCATTATGTGTGGCATCCTGTTCTGCCTGGTTTCGTTCATCGTTAAGAAAGCCGGTACTGGCTGGCTGGATGTAATGTTCCCGCCTGCGGCGATGGGCGCAATCGTTGCCGTTATCGGTCTGGAGTTGGCGGGTGTCGCTGCGGGTATGGCGGGATTGCTGCCTGCGGAAGGACAAGCGCCAGACTCAACAACCATCATCATCTCAATGGTGACGCTGGCGGTGACGGTATTTGGTTCCGTGCTGTTCCGTGGCTTTATGGCGATTATCCCGATTTTGATTGGGGTGCTGGCCGGGTACGCGCTCTCCTTCGTGATGGGCGTCGTGGACACCACGCCGATAGCGCAGGCTCACTGGTTTGCTCTGCCGACGTTCTACACGCCGCGCTTTGAATGGGTCGCTATTCTGACCATTCTGCCTGCGGCGCTGGTGGTTATTGCTGAACACGTCGGCCACCTGGTGGTAACGGCGAATATCGTGAAAAAAGATTTGATTCGCGATCCTGGCCTGCATCGTTCTATGTTTGCTAACGGCCTGTCGACGGTGATCTCCGGCTTCTTCGGTTCTACGCCGAACACCACGTACGGCGAAAACATCGGCGTCATGGCGATTACCCGCGTTTACAGTACCTGGGTTATTGGCGGTGCGGCGATTTTCGCCATTCTGCTCTCCTGCGTGGGTAAACTGGCTGCGGCGATCCAAATTATTCCACTGCCGGTCATGGGCGGTGTCTCTCTGCTGTTGTACGGCGTGATTGGCGCTTCCGGTATTCGCGTGCTGATCGAGTCAAAAGTTGACTACAACAAAGCACAGAACCTGATCCTGACCTCGGTCATTTTGATCATCGGCGTCAGCGGCGCGAAAGTTCACATCGGTGCTGCTGAGCTGAAAGGCATGGCGCTGGCGACCATTGTGGGTGTCTGTCTGAGTCTGATTTTCAAAGTTATCAGCCTGCTGCGTCCAGAAGAAGTGGTGCTCGACGCCAAAGATGCCGACACTGAGCAACACTAAACCTTTGACCGGGCGGCGATGCTGCCCGGTTCTATCGCGACGCATTTCTGTGTTAAACTCAACGCGATTTTATGAAATCCTGGGTTGAGGTATCTCTGAACACACCGGCACAGCTCTCTTTGCCACTTTATCTTCCTGACGACGAAACTTTCGCAAGTTTCTGGCCGGGGGATAACTCCTCTTTACTGGCTGCACTGCAAAACGTGCTGCGTCAGGAACATAGCGGGTATATTTATCTCTGGTCGCGTGAAGGCGCTGGCCGTAGTCATTTGCTGCATGCAGCCTGTGCGGAACTGTCCGCGCGCGGCGATGCGGTAGGCTACGTGCCGCTCGACAAACGCACCTGGTTCGTCCCCGAGGTGCTCGACGGGATGGAGCATTTATCGCTGGTATGCATCGACAACATCGAATGTGTGGCCGGTGATTCGCTGTGGGAAATGGCGATCTTTGATCTCTACAACCGTATCCTGGAGTCGGGGAAAACACGCCTGCTGATCACCGGCGATCGTCCACCAAGACAGCTGAATCTGGGATTGCCGGATCTCGCTTCGCGTCTGGACTGGGGGCAAATCTACAAGCTGCAACCACTTTCCGATGAAGATAAGCTGCAGGCGTTGCAATTACGCGCCAGACTTCGCGGATTTGAACTGCCGGAAGATGTGGGCCGCTTTCTGCTTAAGCGTCTGGATCGGGAAATGCGTACGCTGTTTATGACGTTGGATCAGCTTGATCACGCATCGATCACCGCCCAGCGTAAGCTGACCATTCCGTTCGTAAAAGAAATTCTGAAGCTGTAAGCGCCGCAGCCAAATAACTGCGGCAGGTTTCGGTTAACCGACGATTTCCAGTACCTGCTCCGGCGGACGTCCAATTCGAGCCTGACCTTTGGCAACTACGATCGGGCGCTCCATCAGTTTTGGGTTTTCCACCATTGCCTGAATCAGCGCATCTTCACTCAGATTTTTGTCCGCCAGGTTAAGCGATTTATAGAGATCCTCTTTCTGGCGCATCAGCTCACGTGCGCTGGACATACCCAGCATCTGCAGAAGTTCACGCAGGGTCGCGGCGTCAGCCGGGGTTTCCAGGTACAGCACCACTTCCGGGTCCACGCCATTGGACTTCAGTAATTCCAGCGTTTCACGGCTCTTGGAGCAGCGTGGGTTATGGTAGATTTTAATCGCGTCTGACATTTTTCTTTCCTGTTACATCTTGGTGTACGGTTTAAAGCGCTCTTGCAGCTGGCGTAGCTGGTCGATACGGGCATCGTATCTGGCCTGCTGCTGGCTACCCAGTTTCACCTGAGAACTTGCGCTGCTGAGCATCGAAATCGCCTGATCCAGACGTCCAGCGAGGGCATACCCCTCCGCCCGCGCCGCCAGCTCCTGATCGCGGTTGTTCAGGTTGGCTTCCGTTTGCGCTAACAGATCCCAGCCGTTAGGGTCGTCCTTATGGTTAAACGTATAGCGATTCAGGATGGTCGCCGCCTCTTTGGCTTGTCCGCCCTGTAAATACGCATTCGCCAGGTTGAGCTGCAGTACCGGGTTAGTGCGCAGGTCGCGGGCGTTTTTCAGGCGGTTAATGGCATCACTGGTTTTCTTCTGGCCGAGATCGATATCCGTTGCCAGGTCGAGATACCAGGCATTGTTCGCGTCTGCTGCCAGCAGCGGTTGCAGCGCTTTACGCGCCTCGTCATATTTGCTGGCTTCCATCGCCTGCAATGCCCGGCCATATTGTGCCGCACGTTGCTCACGTACGTTGCCTTTCGACCAGTTACTCAGCAGGTCATCGGTCAACTGGTTACGACCAGAGTTGTACATGCCCAAGGTTCGTGCCTTGGCCAGATAAAAATCTTCCGACGACTGGACGACCACCGGACGCATCTGGTTGGCGCGGTTACGGGCATCCGACAGGCGGCTTTCAGGCAGAGGGTGAGTCAGCAAAATTTCCGGCGGACGCGAAGAGTAACGGGCCTGATCGAGCAGTTTTTCGAGGAACGTCGGCATGGCCTGGGGATCGAATCCCGAGCGTTGTAGCACCTGAATACCGATGCGATCTGCTTCCTGTTCGTTTTGTTGCGTAAAGCTAATCATCCCCTGACGTGTTCCCGCCAGCGTACCGGTCAGCGCCGCCATACCCGCTTGCGGGCTAGCCATCGCTAATAAAATTGAACCTAGCGCACCTACCCACGTTAGCGGCGCACTGCGTTTCTGATCTTCCATTGCACGCGCCAGGTGGCGCTGAGTGACGTGGGAGATTTCGTGCGCCATGACCGATGCTAACTGGCTTTCGTTGTCGGAATAGCGGAACAGTGCGGAGTGCAAGACAACGTTGCCGCCAAAGAAAGCAAAGGCGTTGATTTCATCGTTGTTAATCAAAAAGAATGTGAAGGGTGTTTTTACCGAGTCGGCGTGCGAGACCAGACGCATCCCCAGCGCATTAATGTATTGGGTGAGCAATGGATCGTTAATTAATGGCGCACTGCCGCGCAGTTGGCGTACGTAATAATCGCCCATCTGCATTTCCTGTCCTATGGAAAGCGTACTGCCTGCCGACGTTCCCATATCAGGCAGGGTGTCCGCAGTATCAGCAAATGCGGGCGCAACCTGACCGATAGTCAGTGCGGCAATGAGGGTAGCAACCAGGTTTTTTTTCAACTGCCTGAACATAACCTCTGTCCTGTATTCTTTTTTGAGATAGCCATTTGACCAATGCTGTGAAGTATCGTTCACACTCCGCAAGCTTACGGAGTGTAACTGCGAAACCTGACGATGAACACCCAGGAAAAATGTCTTTTCACTTTGCGTAATCAGCCATAAAAAGCGAAGTCTTTTTTGTGACATTTCGATACAATTCGGGATCGCAATCCCGCTATTGGGTTCATGGAAGGGTTTTATGCTCGAAATGTTGATGCAATGGTATCGTCGCCGCTTTAGCGACCCCGAAGCCATCGCCCTGCTGATTATTCTGGTTGCCGGTTTTGGCATCCTGTTCTTTTTTAGCGGTCTTCTGGCGCCGCTACTGGTCGCCATAGTGCTGGCGTACCTGCTTGAATGGCCGACTGTGCGGCTGGAACATATTGGGTGTTCACGGCGTTGGGCGACATCGATTGTGCTGGTGGTGTTTGTCGGTATTTTGCTGCTGATGGCGTTTGTGGTGATGCCCGTTGCATGGCAGCAGGGGATCTATCTGATCCGCGACATGCCCGGCATGCTTAATAAATTGTCTGATTTTGCTGCCACCTTGCCGCGGCGTTATCCGGCGCTGATGGATGCGGGCATCATTGATGCGATGGCGGAAAATATGCGCTCGCGAATGCTCACCATGGGCGATTCGGTGGTGAAATATTCGTTAGCCTCACTGGTTGGATTGCTGACCCTGGCGGTCTATCTGGTTCTCGTCCCATTGATGGTGTTCTTCCTGATCAAAGATAAAGGACAGATGCTGAACGCCGTGCGCCGGGTGCTGCCGCGTAATCGTGGGCTGGCGGGGCAGGTGTGGAAAGAGATGAACCAGCAAATCACCAACTATATCCGCGGAAAGGTGCTGGAAATGGTGGTGGTCGGCGTGGCGACCTGGCTCGGCTTCCTGCTGTTTGGTCTCAACTATTCGCTGCTGCTGGCGGTGCTGGTAGGGTTCTCTGTGCTGATCCCGTATATCGGCGCTTTTGTGGTGACGATTCCGGTAGTTGGCGTGGCGCTGTTTCAGTTCGGGCTTGGCACCGAGTTCTGGAGCTGTTTTGCCGTGTACCTGATTATTCAGGCGCTGGACGGCAATCTGCTGGTTCCCGTGCTGTTCTCCGAGGCGGTCAATCTGCATCCACTGGTGATTATTCTCTCCGTGGTGATTTTCGGTGGTCTGTGGGGATTCTGGGGCGTATTCTTTGCGATCCCTCTGGCGACGTTAATCAAAGCGGTAATGCACGCCTGGCCGGATGGTCAGGTCGTTGACGAACCCTAATCTGCAAGATCCGGCGATATCATGTCGCCGGATCCGAACTTGTCTGACCTCTATCCACACTTTCTGAATAATCTCTTCTGCTGTCGTTTTTCTCCGCATTTGTCTTTAACTTGACCTGCGTGATGTCTTTCTGTCACGCAAGGAATAAGACCAACAGGAGAACAAAATGGGTCACAACACACACACGCAGCAAAAGGTGGGATGGGGCGGTTATCTCGCTTTTTTTATTACGATTATCCTTTTTTCCGGCATGTTTGCGAAAAGTACCGAATGGTGGCGGGTCTTTGACTTCACCGTCCTCAACGGCGCGTTTGGGCAGATTAATGCCACAGGCGATACGGAGGTCTCTTTTCGCGGCTCTGGAGGGATGGGAGCCAAAGACGGCTTCTTATTCGCGCTTGAGCTGGCACCTTCCGTCATTCTTTCACTCGGGATTATTTCCGTCACCGAAGGATTGGGGGGGTTACGTGCGGCACAACAGCTGATGACGCCGGTCCTGTGCCCGTTACTCGGTATTCCGGGAGTTTGTTCGCTGGCGCTAATTGCGAATTTGCAAAATACCGATGCCGCGGCCGGGATGACCAAAGAGATGGCGGAAGAGGGCATTATTACTGAACAGGAGCGTGCCATTTTTGCCTGCTGGCAAACCAGCGGCAGCGCGTGTATTACCAACTATTTTTCCTCTGGCGCTGCGCTGTTTACGGTGGTTACCGTTCCGGTGATTACGCCGCTGGCGGTGATCCTTGTCTTCAAATTTGTGGGAGCGAACCTGCTGCGTTTGTGGATTGCGCAGCTGGAAAATCGCCGTCTGCAGCAGGAGGTCTGAGATGACAACGCAGGTACGTAAAAACGTCATGGATATGTTTATCGATGGCGCGCGGCGCGGGTTTACAATTGCTACAACCAGCCTGTTACCTAACGTGGTGATGGCGTTTGTGATTATTCAGGCGCTGAAGGTGACGGGATTGCTCGAGATTGTCGGGCGGGTGTGCGAACCGGTGATGGCGTTGTGGGGGCTACCAGGGGAATCTGCCACCGTGCTGCTGGCGGCGGTGATGAGTATGGGAGGCGGCGTCGGCGTTTGTGCGAGTCTGGTTGTTGCTGGTACGCTTTCGGGACATGATGCGACTGTATTGCTACCGGCAATCTACCTGATGGGCAATCCGGTGCAAAATGTGGGACGCTGCCTGGGAACTGCGGGGGTCCATCCCCGTTACTACCCGCTGATTATTGCGGTATGCGTCATTAATGCGCTGCTCTCTATTTGGGTTATGCAGGTAATTGCCTGACAAGGAAGGTTATGAACTGTTCAATTCTTAATTTGACGTTGTTCCAGCAGGGACACGTGTACGCACCGGAAGATTTAGGGCGACAGGATATACTGGTCTCCGGCAGTAAAATTGTTGCCATCGCCCCGTCAATTTCTCCTGGAGACTTTCCCGGTTGCGAGTGTATCAATCTTGACGGCGCGATTGTGTGCCCAGGATTTATCGATCAACACGTCCATCTGATTGGCGGAGGCGGGGAAGCAGGGCCGCATACCCGCACGCCGGAAGTACGCTTGTCACGCCTGGTTGAAGCTGGTGTAACTTCGGTGGTGGGTTTGCTGGGTACCGATGGCATTACCCGTCATCCGGAATCGCTGCTGGCAAAAACCCGCGCGCTGGAGTTTGAAGGCATCAGTGCATGGATGCTTACTGGGGCGTATTCTCTGCCTTCCCCGACCATCACCGGCAGCATCGATCGCGACGTGGCGCTGATCGATAAAATCATTGGCGTAAAATGTGCGATTTCGGACCATCGTTCCTCAGCCCCAGATACCTCGGTGCTGGCAAACATGGCAGCGCAGTCGCGCGTCGGTGGATTGTTAGGACGCAAATCGGGGATCAGTGTATTCCATATGGGCGATAGCCCGCGCATGCTGGAACCGTTGTACCAGATCCTCAACTGCTGCGATGTGCCGATTACTAAACTGTTGCCGACACACGTTAACCGTGCGGAACCGTTGTTCCAGGCGGCGCTGGAGTATGCTCGTAAAGGCGGTTATATCGACATTACCAGCAGCATTGATGAGCCCGTCGACCCCGCCACGGCTATCGCCACGGCGCTGCGGCAGAACGTGCCACTGTCGCGCATTACCCTTAGCTCGGATGGCAACGGCAGCCAGCCAGAATTTGATGAGTTAGGTAATCTCATCGGTATCGGTGTCGCGGGGTTTGAATCACTGGCTGAAACGGTGCGCCAGTTGGTGAAAGTTCATGCCATACCGCTGGAACAGGCGCTCTGTCCGCTGACGAGTACGGTCGCAGAATTTTTAGGGCTCGAACATAAGGGGCGCCTGGCGGTGGGATGCGATGCGGACATTCTGGTGCTTAACGATGCGTTGGAGGTTAATCACCTTTGGGCGAAGGGAAAAGCCGTGGTCAGAGAGAAGAAAGCCTGCGTAAAAGGGACGTTTGAATAAACGCTTATGCGGATGTCAGCCTGAAAAAGTACAGATTCACGTTTATGCCGGGTGGCGGCTACGCCTCACCCGGCCTACAAGTTTCGCAATATTAATAAGCTGCGTAGGCCTGATAAGCGAAGCGCCATCAGGCTTTTTCCAGCAAAACGTAAATCAGGCGTTCTCTTTCAGCCAGTTCAGTACCACGTCGTGGTGATTGCTGGTTTTGAAGTCATCGAACACGTGCTCAATTTTGCCTTCGGCATCAATCAGGAAACTGATGCGATGGATGCCATCGTAGGTTTTACCCATAAATGACTTCTCACCCCAGACGCCGAACTGCTCGCAAACCTGATGATCTTCATCGGACAGGAGCGTGAAATTCAGGACTTCTTTCTCCGCGAATCGGGAAAGCTTCTCTGGTTTGTCGGTGCTGATCCCCAGCACTTCAACACCAGCTTTTTTTAACTCATCCATGTTATCGCGCAAGCCGCAGGCCTGTACGGTACAGCCGGGTGTCATGGCTTTCGGGTAAAAATAAACCAGAACACGCTGTCCCTGGAAGTCGGTTAAATTTACTTGTTCTCCGTCTTGATCCGGCAAGCTAAATTTCGGTGCGATATCACCGGCTTTCAGTGGGTTCATTACTTAACTCCATCCTGTTCATCATGCTGTGAGTAATTGACGACGTTAATACTGCCTTGCGCATTGAGTTCTGTACAGAGTGCTTTAAACGCATCTTCAATATTTGCCGCATCATGTGACGCAGGACTATGTGCGGTAATTTGAATAAACAACTGCGCCGCCTTTCCATTCTCAGCCGGTTGCGTGCGTGAAACCAGTTCCGCAATATTCATTTGGTGGCTGTCAAACAGTGCGGTGAAGCGTTCAATCAAATGGGGAGAATCAGGGACATCGACCTGCACCCATACCGTAGCAGGCATCGCCGGACGAGGGCGCGCGGTCGTGCGCTTCATCACAATGAGTAAATCCAGCTCTGCGCCTTTTAATGGCAGGGTTGATTCAATCAGGGTGATGGCATTCCAGGTGCCCGACAGCAACATGATAAACGTGAACTCATCACCCAGCATGGCCAGTCGGCTGTCTTCGATATTACAGCCGCAACTGCTGACATGACGTGTGATGGTGTTCACAATTCCTGGGCGGTCGGCACCCAGCGCAGTAATGACCAGATAGTGTTGCGATGACGATGTCAAACCTGTTCTTCCTTTGAGCGGTGAGGTAATCATAAGGAAAGCATAAAAAAAACATGCATACAACAATCAGAACGGCTCTGGTCGCTTGCTTTTATTGTCGTACCAAACGTACCATTGAGACACTTGTTTGCACAGAGGATGGCCCATGTTCACGGGAAGTATTGTCGCGCTTGTTACGCCGATGGATGAGAAAGGTAAAGTCTGCCGGTCGAGCCTGAAAAAACTGATTGATTATCATGTCGCCAGCGGCACCTCGGCGATCGTTTCTGTTGGCACCACCGGTGAGTCCGCCACCCTGAGTCATGATGAACATGGCGATGTGGTGATGATGACGCTGGAGCTGGCTGACGGGCGTATTCCGGTTATTGCCGGAACCGGCGCCAATGCGACCGCGGAAGCCATTAGTCTGACGCAGCGTTTCAACGACAGCGGTGTTGTTGGCTGCCTGACGGTGACGCCTTACTACAACCGCCCAACCCAGGAAGGTTTGTTCCAGCATTTCAAAGCCATCGCTGAGCATACTGACCTGCCGCAAATTCTGTATAATGTGCCGTCCCGTACTGGCTGCGATATGCTGCCGGAAACCGTTGGTCGTCTGGCGAAAGTTAAAAATATTATCGCTATTAAAGAGGCCACGGGGAACTTAAGTCGCGTTCACCAGATCAAAGAGCTGGTTTCGGACGACTTTATTCTGCTCAGCGGTGATGACGCGACCGGACTGGATTTTATGCAGCTCGGTGGTCATGGCGTGATTTCCGTAACGTCTAACGTTGCGGCACGTGATATGGCTGAAATGTGCAAACTGGCGGCAGCCGGGCAATTTGCCGAGGCGCGGGTGATTAACCAGCGTCTGATGCCGTTACACAACAAACTATTTGTCGAACCCAATCCTATTCCCGTGAAATGGGCGTGTAAGGAGTTGGGACTTGTGGCGACCGATACGCTACGTCTGCCGATGACGCCAATCACGGACAATGCTCGTGAAATCGTCAAAGCGGCGCTTAAGCATGCCGGTTTGCTGTAAAGTTTAGGGAGATTTGATGGCTTACTCAGTACAAAAGTCGCGCCTGGCCAAGGTTGCGGGTGTTTCGCTTGTTATGTTGCTCGCGGCCTGTAGCTCTGACTCGCGCTATAAGCGCCAGGTGAGCGGTGATGAATCCTATCTGGAGGCCGCACCGCTTGCTGAGCTTCATGCTCCAGCTGGGATGATTTTGCCGGTTATGTCGGGCGACTATAATATCCCGGTAACCAACGGCAGTGGTGCCGTGGGTAAAGCGCTGGATATTCGTCCACCGGCTCAGCCGTTAGCGTTAGTCACTGGCGCTCGCACGCAAATCGCAGGCGATACCTCAACGTTGTTGGTGGAAAATGGTCGTGGCAACACGCTGTGGCCGCAGGTCGTGAGCGTCATTCAGTCTAAAAACTACACGATCACCAAACGTGATGATGCCAGCCAGACGCTGACCACCGACTGGGTCGACTGGAACCGTCTGGATGAAGACGAGCAGTACCGTGGACGTTATCAAATCTCGGTTAAACCGCAGGGCTATCAGCAAGCGGTAACGGTGAAACTGGTTAACCTCGAGCAGGCGGGTAAACCCGTAGCCGATGCGGCATCAATGCAGCGTTACAGCGCTGAGATGATGAACGTTATCTCTGCTGGTCTGGATAAGAACGCCACCGATGCCGCGAATGCCGCGCAGAACCGCTCTGCAGCCACCATGGATGTTCAGAGCGCAGCCGATGACACCGGTTTACCAATGCTGGTGGTACGCGGGCCGTTCAACGTGGTGTGGCAGCGTCTGCCAGCAGCGCTTGAGAAAGTGGGGATGAAGGTAACCGACAGCACCCGTTCTCAGGGTAGCATCGCGGTGACCTACAAACCTCTGTCTGATAGCAGCTGGCAGGAGCTGGGCGCAAGTGACCCAGGTCTGGTATCCGGCGACTATAAACTGCAGGTCGGTGATTTAGACAACCGCAGTAGCTTGCAGTTTATCGATCCGAAGGGGCATACCCTGACGCAAAGCCAGAACGACGCGCTGGTCGCCGTCTTCCAGGCAGCGTTCAGTAAGTAAAAATAAAGGGCTGGATAACTCCAGCCCTTTTTTTCTGATATGATACGCAAACGTGTGCGTCGGCAGAAAAACGCAATATTTATCGTTAATTCACACCCAGGAGTAATAAAGATGCAAAAGCAAGCTGAGTTGTATCGTGGTAAAGCGAAGACCGTATACAGCACGGAAAACCCGGACCTGTTGGTGCTCGAATTCCGCAATGATACGTCAGCAGGGGATGGCGCGCGCATTGAACAGTTTGACCGTAAAGGCATGGTGAACAACAAATTCAACCATTTCATTATGACTAAACTGCAAGAAGCGGGTATTCCTACCCAGATGGAGCGACTGCTTTCTGATACCGAATGTCTGGTGAAAAAGCTGGATATGGTACCGGTTGAATGTGTGGTACGTAACCGCGCGGCAGGCTCTCTGGTTAAGCGTTTAGGCGTTGAGGAAGGTATTGAACTGAATCCGCCGCTGTTTGATCTGTTCCTGAAAAACGATGCTATGCACGATCCAATGATTAACGATTCCTATTGCGAAACTTTTGGTTGGGTGAGCAAAGAGAATCTGGCACGTATGAAAGAGCTGACCTACAAAGCTAACGACGTGCTGAAAAAGATGTTTGATGATGCTGGTCTGATTCTGGTCGACTTCAAACTTGAGTTTGGTTTGTATAAAGGTGAAGTCGTCCTGGGTGATGAATTCTCACCGGACGGTAGCCGCCTGTGGGACAAAGAAACGCTGGATAAAATGGACAAAGATCGCTTCCGCCAGAGTCTGGGCGGCCTGATCGAAGCCTATGAAGCCGTCGCGCATCGCCTGGGTGTGAAGTTAGACTAATCTTCCCCTGAGCCGGCGATCGCTCTCCGGCTCATTAACCCCACCTGATTTGATTACTATTTCTTATGGTAATCCTGTTCCGAACCGCCTACGATCATCATCATAATGAATAAAAAGTTGAGGTGATTATGCGCTGGCAAGGGCGTCGTGAAAGTGACAACGTGGAAGACAGACGAAACAGCTCTGGCGGCGGCCCCTCTATGGGTGGGCCTGGTTTTCGTCTGCCCAGTGGTAAAGGCGGTATCATCCTGCTGATTGTGGTGCTGGTAGCGGGTTATTATGGCGTGGATCTCACCGGATTAATGACCGGCCAGCCGGTCTCCCAACAACAATCATCACGCTCCATCAGCCCAAACGATGATGAAGCGGCAAAATTTACCTCGGTGATTCTGGCTACAACAGAAGATACCTGGGGACAGCAGTTTGAAAAAATGGGCCGCACCTACCAACAGCCGAAGCTGGTGATGTACCGGGGCGCGACGCGCACCGGCTGCGGCGCGGGCCAGTCCGTGATGGGGCCGTTTTATTGTCCAGCAGATGGTACGGTATATATCGACCTTTCATTCTATGATGACATGAAAAACAAGCTGGGCGCTGATGGTGATTTTGCGCAGGGTTATGTTATCGCCCATGAAGTAGGTCACCACGTGCAGAAACTGCTGGGTATTGAACCGAAAGTTCGCCAGATGCAACAAAATGCCTCACAGGCAGAAGTGAACCGTCTTTCCGTTCGAATGGAACTCCAGGCAGACTGCTTTGCCGGTGTCTGGGGCCACAGCATGCAGCAGCAGGGCGTGCTGGAGTCTGGTGACCTGGAAGAGGCACTGAACGCCGCACAGGCCATTGGTGACGATCGTCTGCAACAGCAGGGACAAGGACGCGTCGTACCGGACAGCTTTACTCACGGAACCTCTGAACAGCGTTTTACCTGGTTCAAACGCGGTTTTGATAGCGGCGATCCAGGACAATGTAATACTTTCGGTAAAGGTATTTAAGATACAGAGGCAGGGATGTCCGATAACACGGCGCTGAGCGCGTTAACCGAACAAATGACCCGCGAAGGGATCCGTCGTCTGCTGATCCTCAGCGGCGAGGCGCGCTGGTGTCAGGAGCAGGCATTAGCGCTACGCAACACGTTACCCGGCGACTGGCTATGGGTAGGGGAGCAAGCCCCTACCGAGCGGTGCTGTACGCCGCAGGCGCTACAAACATTATTAGGACGCGAGTTTCGTCATGCGGTTTTTGACGCCAGGCAAGGTTTTGACGCTGCGGCGTTTGCCGCCTTAAGCGGTACACTGCTTGCCGGCAGTTGGCTGGTTTTGCTGACCCCACCCTGGCATTCCTGGCACACGCATCCGGACGTGGATTCACTACGCTGGAGCGATTGTGCTGAGCCCATTCCCACACCGCACTTTGTTGAGCACGTCAAACGGGTGATTTCCCTCGATAGACAGGCTCTGCACTGGCAGCAGCATCAGCCGGTTTCCTGTCCGCACTTTCCTGCTCGCGCAGCCTGGCTCGCGGCAACTGGCGAACCCCAACCAGAACAGGCGATGATATTACATCATTTGCTGGCTATGCCTCCCGGTGTGGTTGCGGTGACGGCCGCACGGGGTCGGGGCAAATCCGCTCTGGCAGGGCAACTCATAGCGCGGATTAACGGCACTGCGATTGTGACAGCACCTGCCAAAGCTGCAACGGATGTGCTGGCACAATTTGCCGCAGAGCGTTACCGCTTTATGGCACCGGATGCATTATTAAGCAGTTCTGAAACCGCAGACTGGCTGATTGTGGATGAAGCCGCCGCGATCCCCGCGCCGCTGCTACATCAACTGGTGGCGCGTTTTCCTCGTACGCTGTTAACCACTACAGTACAAGGCTACGAGGGAACGGGTAGAGGCTTCTTGTTGAAATTCTGTGCCCGCTTCCCCAATCTTCGACGCTATGAGTTGCAACAACCCGTGCGCTGGGCGCAGGGATGTCCGCTGGAGCAAATTGTCAGCGATGCGCTGGTGTTTGATGATGAAACGTTTACGCATGCCCCATTGGGGGAGCTTCACTTCTCGGCATTTGAGCAACAGTCCTGGGATGCTAGCCCGGCGCTGCCGTTAGCGGTATACCAGTTGCTTTCCGGAGCGCATTATCGCACCTCGCCATTAGACCTGCGGCGAATGATGGACGCGCCTGGTCAGCATTTTCTTCAGGCATCAACCGCTGACTCAGTGGCGGGTGCTGTCTGGCTGGTTGATGAAGGGGGGCTATCCGCAGAATTAAGCCAGGCCGTCTGGGCCGGATATCGTCGACCGAGAGGGAATCTGGTTGCGCAGTCGCTGGCGGCGCACGGTGGTGACCCGTTGGCGGCGACGCTCGTCGGGAGACGAGTCAGTCGAATTGCGGTTCATCCTGCGCGCCAAAGAGAAGGTATTGGGCAACAGCTGATTATGCTGGCCCACCACTATTCCACATCGTGTGACTATCTGTCGGTCAGTTTTGGGTATACGGCTGAACTATGGCGTTTCTGGCAGCGCTGCGGTTTTGTGCTGGTGCGAATGGGAAATCACCGGGAAGCCAGCAGCGGCTGTTATACCGCCATGGCGTTGCTGCCCATCAGCGAAGCGGGGAAACGCCTTGCCGAGCGGGAGCACCAGCATTTGCGGCGTGACGCGGAAATCCTTGCGCGATGGAATGGTGAGAGCATTCCGCTGGTCCCGCTGAAAGAGACTACGCTTAATGAGGATGACTGGGCTGAGCTGGCTGGGTTTGCCTTCGCGCATCGGCCATTATTGACGTCGCTAGGCTGTCTGAGTCGTCTGCTTGAGCACAGTGAATTACCTCTTCCGGCATTGCGCGGACGTATACAGGCTAAACGCAGCGACGCCGAATTGTGCCAACAGCTGAAGATCTCAGGTCGTAAAGCGCTGCTGGTCGTTCAGCGCGCCGAAGCGGCACAAGCGTTAAATCAGCTGGATGCTGAACGTGAACAGCGGCTACATAATCGCATTATGCAATGGCAATTTTTTCACTAACATCTTCAATTTCCTGGCATGGTCATTGCGGTTAAGCGGCGTAGAATGATTCTCATCAGTTAAGGAGATCGCCATGAAACATGACCATTTTGTTGTTCAAAGTCCCGATAAACCCGCTCAACAGCTACTGCTGCTGTTTCATGGCGTCGGGGATAACCCGGTTGCCATGGGTGAAATTGGCTCCTGGTTTGCGCCGCTGTTTCCGGATGCGTTAATCGTCAGCATTGGCGGGGCAGAGCCTTACGGTACGACTTCCGGACGTCAGTGGTTTTCGGTACAGGGCGTAACGGAAGAGAACCGCCAGGCGCGTATCGACGCGATTATGCCGGTGTTTATCGAAACCGTGCGCTACTGGCAGAAACAAAGCGGCGTTTCACCGCAGGCAACCGCGCTGATTGGTTTTTCTCAGGGGTCGATTATGTCGCTTGAGAGCATCAAAGCCGAGCCGGGGCTGGCGTCGCGGGTCATTGCCTTCAATGGTCGCTATGCCACCTTACCGGAGGTTGCAACTACCGCAACGACGGTGCATTTGATTCACGGTGGTGAAGACCGGGTGATAGAGCTCTCCCATGCCGTTGCCGCGCAGGAGGCATTAATTGCTGCGGGTGGGGATGTGACGCTGGATATCGTCGAAAACCTGGGGCACGCCATTGATGAACGCAGCATGCAGTTTGCGCTCGATCATCTGCGTTTTACCGTACCGAAGCACTACTTTGATGAAGCGCTGAGCGGCGGTAAGCCTCACGATGATGATGTGATTGAGATGATCTGATTGATAACCGTAGGCCGGATAAAACGCGAAGCGTTGTCATCCGGCACTTAACGCCCGGTGGCGCTAACGCTTACCGGGCCTACGTGACTTATTGGCCTGGAAATTATTTCTTCGGTTGATCCTTGTTCGGCCAATCGTCGTCGTCATCCCATTTATCGTTAAAGTCACGATGCGGGGGAAGCTCCGGCTTGTTGGCCAGATATTTCTTTGGATCGACGCGCTTGAGATCTTTGATAACGTTAAGCAGCACGCCTACCAGAAACACCAACACCAGAATCCACCAATATTTTGCTAGCCAGTCCATGTATTTTTCCTCTTGCAGGAACACTCATCAGGCGACGAGTTGCTCCATGATACGTTGATACATACGGGCAAGCAGCTGCAGGTCGGCGGCATTAACACATTCATTTATTTTATGAATAGTGGCGTTGACCGGCCCAAGTTCGACTACCTGTGCCCCCATGCGGGCAATAAAGCGCCCGTCGGACGTCCCGCCTGTAGTCAGTAACTGCGGTTTAATCTCATTATAGTGCTCAATGGCGTTCACTACTGCATCCACCAGTTTACCGCGTTCAGTCAGGAACGGCTGACCGGAAAGCCACCAGTCGACGGTATAGCGCAACTGATGTTTCTCCAGCAGCGCGTGAACCCGTGCTTTAATCATCTCATCGGTCAGCTCAGTGCTGAAACGGAAGTTGAACTGGATAAACAGTTCTCCGGGGATAACGTTGTTGCTGCCGGTACCTGCCTGAATATTGGCAATCTGCATGCTGGTCGCTGGGAAGAACTCGTTACCCTGGTCCCACTCAATCGCCACCAGTTCGTTGAGCATTGGCGCCGCGCGGTGTACCGGATTATCGGCCAGATGCGGATAGGCTACGTGCCCCTGCACGCCATGAATGGTCAGGTTGCAGGTCAGTGAACCACGACGTCCATTCTTGACCACGTCGCCAACGATTTCCGTGCTGGACGGTTCGCCAACCAGACAATAATCCAGTCGCTCATTACGCGCCATCAGTGCTTCAACCACCTTTACGGTGCCGTTTTTGGCGCTGGCTTCTTCGTCGGACGTTATCAAAAATGCCAGACGACCCTGATGGTTTGGATGCTGGGTGACAAAACGCTCTGCGGCCACGACCATCGCTGCCAGTGAGCCTTTCATATCGGCAGCGCCACGCCCGAACAGCATGCCATCGCGAATGGTCGGTTCGAACGGTGGATTGATCCAACGATCGACATCGCCGGCGGGCACTACGTCGGTGTGACCGGCAAATGCCAGGGTCTCACCTTTACCGCGCCATGCCCAAAAATTCTGTGTGTCACCAAAATCCATACGCTCAACGGTAAAACCTACCGCGCGCAGGCGTTCAATCATTAACGCCTGGCACCCGGCATCATCCGGGCTCAGGGAAGGACGGCGAATAAGCTGCTGTGTCAGCTCAATAACCGGGCACGACATAGACTACACCTCATTAAAAAACAGAGTATAACTGGATTCACTGAAACCAAGCAGCATAGGCTTACCCGGCGCGCAGAGCAATGGGCGTTTGATAATTGCTGGCATTTCAATCATCAATGCGGCGGCGGAAGCCGCATCGGTGATTTGACTGCGCGTGGATTCATCGAGTTTACGCCAGGTGGTTCCACGTGTATTGATCAGCGCTTCCCAACCTAATTCGCTGATAAAGGACTGTAATAGCGTATTGTCAAGACCGTCGACGCGATAATCATGAAAGCGATAGTCAATACCTTGTGCTTCCAACCAGCGTCTGGCTTTTTTAATCGTGTCGCAGACTTTAGGAGAAAGGCCGTACATGGTGAGCATAGGTTCTGTGTGAATTGTCATGATGGTTTACCGTGTTCTGATTGATTGGGTAGTAGCATACAGATCAACATTAGCCATGAAAACCATGTTGAAATTCTTTAATAATCATTGTCTTAATTGTTACCTCCTTTGTAAGGCAAAAAATAATGATATTTATTTTTGATAAAAGAACCGTGTTTTTGCTATGGTGTTACCATCTTAGTTTTTCGGTGTATCCATTACTCACGGAACAATAATGAAAAAACCAAAAGCCTTCTCCTACGTTCGTTTCAGCACGCCAAAGCAAGCGCAAGGTGACAGTTATCGCCGCCAGATTCAGCAGGCACAAGATTACTGTGCGGCTAACGATCTCGAGCTAGAGGACAAAACGATCGAAGACTTTGGAGTCAGTGCCTTTCGCGGAAGCAATCGCACTGATGGCGCTTTGGGCCGTTTCATTGATGCAGTAAAATGTGGGGAAATCGAAAGGGGATCTTATCTCTTAGTTGAATCGGTGGATCGGCTGAGTAGACAAGCAATTGAAGACGCCCTAACGCAGTTCTTGGAAATTGTGAGAGAAGGGATCGTGATTGTCACCCTATCAGACAATCAGGTCTTTCGCAGCGGTGAAGTGGATTTCACAAAGCTAATCGTTTCGATTGTCTATATGGCTCGTGCCAACGATGAATCTGAAATGAAGAGTCGACGTAGCCGTGCTGCATGGTCTAATGGACGTCAGCAAGCGAGGGACAATAACAAAGTGATAGCTAACTCCCGTCTCCCTTCATGGCTGAAGCTCGAAGGTGACAAGATTGTCCCTATCCCTGAGCGGGTCGCTATCGTGAACGAAATGTTCCAAATGGCTAGATCAGGTCAAGGTTATCAACAGATCGCGAAGGTTTTCACAGAGAACGACTACAAAACATTTGGGCAAGGAAAGGTATGGCGTCCAGCTGGTATCCAGTCGGTGATTAAGAGCCGGACCGTAATCGGTGAATTTCAGCCTCATGTCATTGTCGAGGGGAAGAGGGTTCCAGAGGGTGAGCCAATTCTTGATTATTATCCGGCTATCGTCCCTCCTTCAATCTTTGCAGAGGTGCTACATATTGTAGACAAGAGGAGCAACCATAGTGGCTCTTACAGAAAAGGTCTGTACAACAATCTTTTTAGCGGGGTCATCCGTTGCCAGTGCGGTGAACTGCTTCGCTTCCACAACAAAGGTAGCAGGGGACAGGTTCGTAATTATCTTGTTTGCCCAATGGAAGGCGTAACTGGCTGTCAGTTGCCTTATTTGCTGTACAACAAGATTGAACCTCAGCTTTTGCAAGCTATCAGCAAATTATCAGTTGTTATGAAGCAACGGATACCTCAGACGGAGAAAACATCTTTACTGAAAGATGGGCTTGCCGTATTGCGTGGTCAGTTAGAAATAGAGACTAGAAAAAGCAAAAAGGCCGCTCAGGCAATGCTGGAGCTTGATGATGACGCGGTTTTCCGTTCGTTGTACGAAGAATGCAAAGCGAATTGTCAATCTTTGGAGGAGAAAATCCTTCAGATTGAAAATGAGATCGTGGGGTTAGAGCTATCGACCCGAACCCTCTTTCAGCTTCTCAGTCCTGAAGATTTGAGTAATACAGAACAGCGTCAGCGGTTCAATAGCCAGCTAAAGCTAGCTGTCAAGATCGAGTTTATTTACGAGCATTCCGGGCTGGTGGCTGTAATCAAAAATCTTGAGGATGAACTCCTGTTAGAGCAGGCCTTTGGACATAAGCTGATGAACAGTATTGTCCATGATTTTGAAGGGCATGTTGTTGTTAAAACTATTTCTGATTCCCCATATATTGATCCTAGTTGGGCATATGAGGAAAGGGAAGAGTACACAAAAGGCATCAGTGTAGAATTTGATCAGTGCGGTGACTTTAATATCGACAATTTTAAGTGAAAATTTGTTTTTATGGTTAGGTACCGTTGAGTCAATACTATGGAAATTTACTATTCCTAACTTTTAAGGGGGGTATATGTGTGAGGAAGAAGATATTTACCAGCCACCAGATACTGAAGATGACATAAGGAAATACCTTCTAGAAAATTTTTACATGCATCTTCAGATGATCGATAACCAAAGACCATATGCGATAGACCACAAATTTCCCCCTCTTGTTGAAAAGTATGAGGATGATATTTCTGCGTATGTAGCATTTCCATCAACAGATGATGGTATTGATCCCGGCAGAGGTATTCCTTTATTTGCAGCAAAGGCTGCCCTTGATGTGGTTATCAAGTTTTTAGACAATGATTGGGAGCTAGATGGCAAAATGCGGAAGTATTTGTCATCGAGATTTAAAAAGGCACTTGATGGAGGCGGTGAGAGTTTACAGTCACTATTTCATATAAGAAAGAGTGATAGTGATGATATGAAACACACGCAAAAACTAAATATAGGTGAGTACATAGTATTTAGAATGCGCTTGCATGAACGAGTTAAAAATAATCTTAAATCGGATTATAGAACCAAGAAAGTATTCTATAACATGATTTGTGATGAGTTGATTAGCATTTATAAAATCAAGTCCCCTGACCAAGCAAAGATGAAAAGATATGCTGAATATGCACTTGTATACCTACCATTTATGGTCTATGCAAGGGGATGCGATTTTCTGTGTGCATATTCAAAATGCCTCAAGGAATATTGGAGATATTCACAAAAAGAATTGAGCGACTGTAAGGGCAATGAGAAAAAAATAGCTGGTTTGAAGAAGGCTAGAATATCGACTCTTGAGTGGATAAAAGGTGAATTGAAGACACCTAAAGCCAATGGTTAATGTCAAGTTTTTTTTTGTGCATTTTCCCGTTACGGCAAAGTGCACCACCTTTTGAATAGACGCCTTATCGAAAACTCGAATAACATTTCTCTCAACGCGGCAGGGCTGTCCTGCTGCTGTAACGAGGAAATTCAAATGACCAGTAACAACGAAAGCTTCAGGCAGAAGGCGGCTATCTTTAGCCAGTTCACGTCTGTTGAAGAGAAATGCGAATACGTTTACGAGTTGCTTAGTGAGATCTGCCCTGTTGAAGATGGTCATGCCACATACAGCGAAGATCATGACTGCTATCAGTTCTTCTCCGAGGGCTGCTGCTGTGCCATGCGTCTTGTCATGAGCCCTTACGGAGATATCGAGCACTTCGAATTCGGTTGTAATTAACAATACAATATCGCATTGACTTCACCCGCAAGGGGAAACGTCAAATCTCCCTTGCGAAAGTCATGCGGGGAGTCAATATGAATATTGAAGAGCATAATGAAAATGCACTTGCGGAAGCATTACAGCTAGGAATAGATCATGGAATTGTCGCAGAGAATGCAGAATTAAAGGCAATCGATACGAATTATCCCAGATGCCAGGATGTTTATGATAAGCCGGGGCGTGCAAGTGGTTATTTAAAAATACTCAGTGATGAGGAAGACAGGATTCACTGGATATTAGTCACTAGTTTCCACGAGGATTTAGGTGAGACAATTTGGCGAAGTAATGGACTAAATGCCTTAGAGCCTGATAAACAAGACGCCCGAGTTAATGAATTAAAAAAGATTAAGGAACAGCGAATAAATGAAAAGGCTATTCAGTTAGTCGAGAATAGGACTGAGTTAGCTAGATATTTAAAGTCTCTCCCGGTGGTAGCACAACACCCTTATTTACTGAGGAAAAAAATTTCAGGTAATGACCTTTTAATGGATGGTAGTGCATTAATTATCCCTATTCATTATTACGGTGGTGAGTTTGTTAATGCTCAGCGAATATGGCCTGATGGGTCTAAACGATTCTTTAAGGATTGCGGCAAGAAAGGTGCCTGTCATGTTATTCAGGGTGATGACAGCACCATTTTAATTGCTGAGGGGTATGCAACAGCGGCGTCCTGCTTCGATGCCACGGGATATACATCTGTCATGGCGATCGACTGTGGGAATATCTATTCGGTTGCTGAGTCTATTCGCTTACATACAAAGGCACCAATCGTCATTGTTGCCGATAACGATAAATATAAGGAGAAGAACGCAGGTGTAGAGGCTGCGAAAAAGGTTGCAAAAGCATTTGAAGGGATATCCGTTTTCATCCCTGAATTTCAGGACGAGACGAGTAAACCCACTGATGCCAATGATCTGATGCTGCTGGAGGGTATGGGCGAGCTGAAGAAGCAACTGGGGCCCGTTATCGCTCATGCAAGAATGGGAATTCCATCCAGCTATTCTTTCTCGAATGGCTGGCTGTGCCAGAAGCGTGAGTCGGAAAAGGGAAGCTACAACGTAAAGGTTAGTACTGCTATTTATCCTGTCGCGTTGTCACGTGATAAGGCGAGTGAAGACTGGGGATTAGTCCTTCAGTTTGCAGATATGGATAACTACGTGCATCAGTTTGCGTTGCCGAGGGCGGCTTTAATCAAAGAACCTTCTCTGATGCTGGAACCCTTAGTTTCGCGAGGTCTGCACTATGATCCAGCTGAACTCAGGGCGCTCCAGAGCTATATCAACACGGTTCAGCCTGTGGGCAGAGCCCGGAGTGTATCCCAGACGGGCTGGTACGGTAATGTTTACGTACTTCCCGACGAGGCGATAGGTGTGTCAAAGGAGACGGTAATTTTTCAGTCGGTTCTTGGGGCCCCCGCAGGCTATGAGCAGTTAGGTAGTTTGGAGGACTGGCAGAAAAATATCTCTGCTAAGTGTGTCGGTAACAGTCGGTTAGTTCTGATGGTTGCTGCCGGATTTGGCGGGCCGCTGCTGGAACTGGACAGCTCGCTGGAGTCTGGCGGGTTTCATATCCGTAGTGAGAGCAGCCGGGGCAAGTCGACAGCTCTAAGGGTTTGTAAGTCGCTCTGGGGGGCCCCGGATAAGCTAGTAACGTGGCGAGCCACATCGAACGGGCTTGAAGGTGTCTGCTTCGCTCATAACGACGCGACGCTAGTGATCGATGAATTGGGTCAGATGGCAGATGAAAACCCCACAGAGGCAGCTCAGACAGTCTATATGGTTGCTAATGGGTCGAGTAAACAGCGGGCAAATCGAACGGGAGGCGCAGCAGCAATTAAAACGTGGCGTTTGATCTTCATGTCAGCGGGCGAAGTATCGCTGTCGAACCTGATGGAGCAGCATGGCAAGAAGGTTAAAGCCGGGCAGGAAGTGCGTTTTATCGATATTCCGGCAGATGCTGGTAAGGGGTTGGGGCTATTCGAGGAACTCCATGATTGTGCCGATGGTGCCAGCTTCGCTGAGGCCCTGAACCGTGACAGTAAGAGCTTCTATGGCACGGCTGCCCGTGCATTCCTGCGGCTTCTTACGGCGGATAAGGCTGGATTCACCACGAGGCTAAAGAGTCTGATGGCTGAATTTCTTGCCTATGTGCCTGAGGGAGCAGATGGTCAGATCAAACGTGCCGCTAACCGCTTTGCTCTCGTGGCTGCTGCTGGTGAGTTGGCCCGGGAGATCACCGGATGGCCGGAAGGTGAATCTTCCCGTGGTGTTAAGGCCTGCTTCGATAGTTGGCTGGCCGGACGTGGGGAAGGCTCCCATGAATCCAACCAGGCCCTTGAGTCCGTTAAGGCTCAGCTACTAAAGTGGGGAGACTCGCGTTTTAATCCGCTGGTAAATGGCCCGTCTTGGGGCGTAAAAAATGGTTCAGACTTCTGGGTATATCCGGCTGCTTTCAAGGAAGATCTGTGCCATGGGTTGGATCACCGTAACGTCGCTAAGGTTCTGTTCGAAAAAGGTTATCTTCCAGGTACAGCCTCAGTAACCAAACGTATGCCAGATGGCAGGACGTGTAAGGTCTATGTCATTTCGGGGAGGCTGCTGGGGGATGAACCAGAGACGCCAGAGCCAGCACAGAGTGACGAACCACCATATACCGTGTAATACACTGGGGGCTCAGCCCCCTTTGTTACTTTGTGACGATTGTTCAAAATGGGCGGTAACAGCAAGATCGTTGATATGACGGCGTGTTACGCTGTTACTTTTGTTACCGTTAAAAAACATCAAGTTGGAGAGCTATATGGATTGGCCTAAGGAGTACAGCAAGACTACTCAAGCGGTACGAGAGGCTGCATACAAGCAGTATAAGGTTGAAGCGATAACCAAAACGACGCTTTTACCAGGGCAGGAAAAAATTGGTTATCACCAGCAGCCATTAACGACGGACTATTACCTTTTCCTGTTCACCAACTGGGATAATCCTGAATACACCGGGTATTTTACATGTGGGCTTCATGCAGCAAGGGGATGGTTTGATCTGAATGGACAGCTACCAGAGGATATTCCATCGTATAACCCCCTTACTGGCGAGCCTTCGGGGGGAGGATCTGGCAGTGGAGGTTCAAAACCGTCAAACTCCAATTGGAATCCCCAAATGAAGCGTCTCATCAGAGTACTACAGACATTTATCTGCCTGACTGATGATAACAACCGGAAAATTAAAGGGGAGCCGAAAACGCTGAAAATCCTTCAGACACTTGTAAAAGCATCAAATAACGCACCAGACACATCAAATATACGATCCGTTAATACAACCCTGAGCAAAGCGTTAAAAGATGGTCGACATGGTGGAGCCACCACTTTCACACAAATGGTGGAGCATTTCGAAACATCGCTCGGTGTCAGCTTCAAGAAGATCGATGTTGATGATTTCAACCAGGAAATAGAGGCGACTCGTAATAAGTCTGAAAGCTACTCATATCCCTATCCTGCATCATTCTGAGATGAAGGGCCCCGGCCCTTTTCAGACTCATGTTTTTCCAAGGTAACAGCCGTAACAGCGGTCACACGCAGTCATATAAACGTTTTTACTGTTACGTTTCACAATTTGGCCCGGTAACAACAGTAACAATATCGGTAAGCTTTTATATCCCTTATACCCTCGCTGTAATTCAATATTGAAGGCTCTCCCCGGTACAAGAAACGTGCATACAACCACAGGAGAAAACTATGCACGACATCATCAATCAGGCCCGAGAGCTATTAACTCAACGGCTGTACCGTAACGAATCGCTGGGTTCACCGAGTGAAACCGAAAGCTATCTCGCCCTCCAGCTTGGCGATCGTGAACAGGAAGTATTCGCCGTCATCTTTCTCGATTCCCAGAATCAGGTTCTTCAGTATAAGGAAATGTTCTACGGAAGTATCGCGTCCACCAGCGTCTACCCACGTGAAATAGCCCGCCTAGCGCTTCGTCTGAACGCCGCTGCGGTCATCTGCTCACATAACCACCCGTCAGGCTATCCTGAGCCGTCAGGGGCTGACAGAGCCATTACTGCACGTATAAAGGACGCGATGGAGCTGATTGAGGTCCGGGTACTGGATCACATCGTCGTCGGTGGCGGACAGACCGTATCGTTCGCCGAAAGGGGGTGGCTATGAACTGCATACTGCCGTTACAACGTGGCTTCATCGCGATACTGGAGAAACACCGTAAGCCAGGAGAATGCACCCTTAACTTCCGCTCACCGGATTATTCGCCAGAAGGTGGCTACCGCCCGGTTGAAATCCGTCTGGTCGGCGAAACGCTGGACTACGTTACCGAGTTCGCCTACTTCGGTGTGTGGCCTGAACTGGAGAAGTCGCTGGATTTCGATTTCGGGCAGGGCGTTGGCTTCCAGTCCTATGTAGGTTGTACCGACATCCGGCGTTACCGTGAGCTGTTCCAGCTCTGGCAGCGAAACTTCATCGCCTACTATCGGGCAGGCGTCTACGAGGTGAAATCATGAGCTGGAAAGCGTTACTCATCGAAGCTTTGATTATGGCTTTGACCACCTTTGCCACCGTCTTCTTCCGAGGTATGGCTGCACACTACACCCCTGACGAAGATTTCCTCTAATTCCCCACTACGTCAACTAGCTCACGCCAATAGCTCATGCTGTAAAGGTATGTTTCTGCCGCAACGGTGGAATGCCTTATACGCTCCCTGCCGAAAAGCAAAACACCACGTTATTGGGAAAAATCAGCATAGCATGCTCTATTGGCAGATTAAGGATATCGAAAATGGCTACTATCGGATACGCCCGAGTGTCTACTGCCGGGCAAAGTCTGGACGCACAGCTGGCAGCGCTGTCTGGCTGCGAGAAGATTTTTCAGGAAAAAATCAGCGGAGCTAAGGACGACCGCCCCGAGCTTCAGGCAATGCTCGAATGGGTTCGGGAAGGTGACACTGTAAATGTAACGAAGCTGGACCGTCTCGCCCGCAATACTCGCCATCTGCTGGAAGTGTCGGAATACCTTCAAAGGAAAGGCGTGGCGTTAAATATCCTCAATATTGGCATCAACACGGCGACACCGACCGGAAAACTCATGCTGACTATGATTGGAGCCATCGCCACATTTGAACGTGAAATGATGCTGGAACGCCAGGCTGAAGGGATTGCCCTGGCGAAAATCAAGGGCAGGTATAAGGGCCGCAAACCCACCGCCCGCAACAAATCGAAAGAAGTTATCGACATGCTGGCTCAAGGGGTAAGCAAGCCCGAAATATCCCGTCAGTTAGGGATCGGCATCACCAGCATTTACCGGATAGTAAAAAACAAACCAAGCTAAAGGAATACAAAATGAATCACGTTGCACTAATAACAGTGTTATCGCTTGTTATGGCTGTTAGTCCTCACGCAAGAGCAGAAAATAAAGTAATGGATATAACGTTAATCTGTGAGAACAGCATAACCGCTGATATTCATTACGCAGATGAGCAAGGCTTTATCGACATTAACTCACCAGATGGCGAGCGAAAAATACGCTTACACAAAGCAGATATTGTCGATAAATATTCAATCATCACCTTCTACGACGGCTCAGCACTGGCAAAAGTCATGTTTATGAATGGTAGTAAGTTAAACCACTTTGAATTACAGATAGGCCCACATGGCGAGCTTAATACGTGCAAAGGAGTCAGGTAATGGTACTTAAAAATCGCCCCGAAGCCCTGTCACTTCTGGCTGCTGTGCTTGCTCTCGCTTTCATCGGTTACGCTAAAGGCATCGTGGGCTATGAGGTCTGGACGACTGATGCGGGCTACAGTTTCGGTTTACAGGTTTTGCTACCCCGAATTGGACTTATTATCAGTGGCTTTATTGGTGCATGCGGTGCATTCACTATTGCAAATAAATGCAGCCAGTCTGAAGATGAGCTCAGTGCTGTATATAAGCTGGCATCCGTCATGATGTTCATCATTGGTGCTGGCCTGCTGATCTATGGCTTCTGGAACTGGAAAACCGATTATCAGATAATCTACAGCATATTCGGGCCTGCATTTGTCGGAAACGGAATGTTCATATTCATACACAAGCTAAAATGGCTTAAAAATAAGGTCGCCTCAATGTCTTTCGCAGCGATACTGCTGATACTCGCTTTCGCCGTAGCAAGCATAGGCAGGCCGTCTCCGTTTGACGTATGGCAGTTTGTGGTTGTCCTGAATGGAGGTACTGGCTTATTCATATTGATGGCGACTATGAGCGGAAGTTTCGTTATGAATTGTCTGCTACATCAGAAAATATGAGCGATGACTTGAGGTTGTGATGAGGGCAGAATCGAAGCGCAAAGATAATTTATTGTTCATCCATGATTCAGCTGAGATGCCGATAAAGTCTTGCCTTCGATTCTGTTATAAAAATATTTACAACGATTCCCTGCCACCCCCTTGGTAGAGATATTTCTGGAAGCCAATAAAAGTATCCCTTACCACATCTGCCGAGCCTAGTTCGGCAAATGCGTCGGCTAGAGCATTGTTATATTTGAGCTTGAGTAACGGTCCCAGTTTGGTCTCATCCAGTTCAGCTACCCCTTCCTTAACATAATGGCCTAGTACAAAACTGAGGAAAGCATGTTGCTTGCTGTTAAATGCCTTGCCAATGATTGTTTCGGCACGGACGGCTCTTTCTTGCCTGCTCAATGGTTCACTGGCATAAGCTACGTACGCCAAGACATCAAACAAGTCACTTTCCTCAGCCTCTAGAACTTTCTGCATCTCAGTCAATTGCTCAGCGCCAAATCCCTTTTCTGCCAAACCATCGAGTAACTTTTTACGCGTACTCGGTTCACTCCAGATAGTGCGGAGTTCATCCTCATCCTTGAAAAACTCCGGGAGCTTGCCAAACAGGTTTCCCATAAACTCCGTGGCTGACATTGGAGTACCATCCGGGTGCCAGAAGCTGGTTGCACTCATATGCTGTATTTTGCGGGCCTTGCCGTCTGCCAGCTCGATTTTGATTTTTGTCTTCTTGTCGCAGCTACAAGGTTTATTACCGCACAATTGACATTGATCCTCGGACGTCGGCTCTTTTAGGCATTCACATGGGCGTTGGTTACACACTGCACATATCTTTGCAGTGGGTTTTTCGCATGAGCAGGGACTAGTACTACAGACTTCACACTCCTCTGGAGGCAAAGGTTCACCATCCCATTCAGGATCGCTAAAGTGGTGATGGGCCTTCACAAAATCATGAATAGTAAAGTAGTTTTTACCATCATATAGCCGAGTTCCACGACCAATGATTTGCTTAAATTCAATCATTGAATTAATCGGGCGCATAAGAACAATATTACGCACATTGCGGGCATTTACTCCGGTAGACAACTTCTGTGAAGTGGTCAGTATTGTCGGGATCGATTTCTCGTTATCCTGAAACTCTCGTAGCCATTGTTCGCCTAGAGCTGCGTCATCAGCAGTAACTCGGTGGCAATAATTGGGATTGCTGCTTTTTTTAATCTGATTAATAAGGTCGCGAATAGCCAATGCATGCTCTTGGGTTGCACAGAATACTATCGTCTTTTGGCTCTGATCGATCTCCTGCATGAATATTTCGATTCGTTTACGTTCCCGGGGTGTAATTTCGATAACGTGGTTAAAATCCTTCTCTGTGTATACCCGGCCGCGCTCCACTTCACCTTCAACGACTTGATCATCGGATGTATAGATATATTCATCCAAAGTAGTGGCGTGCTGGCGCACTCTAAATGGTGTTAGGAAGCCATCGTTGATCCCTTCTTTGAGTGAATAGGTATAAACGGGGCTGCCAAAATAAGCATAGGTATCAACGTTATCTTTTCGTTTTGGGGTCGCTGTCAATCCAAGTTGTACTGCTGGTTTAAAGTAGTTGAGAATGTCTCGCCAGTTACTTTCATCATTGGCCCCACCTCGATGACATTCATCAATAATAATAAGGTCGAAGAAATCGGGCGGGTAGTCACCAAATACCGGGGATGGTTTGCCCTCGGCATTTGTGCCAGTCATGAAAGTTTGGAAAATAGTGAAGAAAATATTTCCATTCTTCGGTGCTCTCCCTTTCTTTTTTATCTCATCAGGGGAGATTCGCACTAAAGCATCTTCAGGAAAGGCAGAGAAGTCGTTGAACGCCTGGTTAGCAAGAATATTGCGATCAGCCAGAAATAGAATACGTGGACGGCGAGTTGGTTCTTCCTCTTGTTTCCAGCCATTGAGGTTCCAGCGACTATGGAATAGCTTCCAGGCAAGTTGAAATGCGATAAATGTCTTGCCTGTGCCTGTAGCTAGGGTGAGTAAGATCCTGTCTTGTCCTTCAGCTAAGGCTCTCAACACCCGCTCGATAGCGATGTCTTGATAGTAACGCCCTTGCCAATAGCCACCTTTATCTTCAAAGGGCACGGCAGTAAAGCGATCCCACCACTGGTTTTGCAGCACAAAAGTGGCTTGCCATAGTTCATCTGGAGTAGGGAAACTGAGGACTGTTTTCTCCTTACCTGTTTCCATATCGATGGCATAGATACCTTGACCATTGCTGGAATAGGTATAGCGGATGGTAAGCTTGCTCGCGTAATCTTTAGCCTGTGCTACCCCGGAGGTGAGCGGCTTGTCCCAAGCTTTGGCCTCAATTACGGCTAGCTTAGTATTCCGATATTCCAGTACATAATCGGCGGAGAGCGCATTACCACGTTTGCCATTACCTTCTAGTCGTCCCAGGGTGATGAGGTATTCTCGGCGAATACGGCTTCCAGGGACGATACCCCAACCTGCAGCCACCAGCATGGGATCGATATGTTCGGCTCTAGTTTCAGCTTCATTCATGACTGTTATCTTCCCATGCCCAAATCTGTTCGCAAATTTGCTGGATTAACCATTGGCGTTCATCTATATCAGCTTTTCGGAATTTTTCATGTGATTGAAATTTGAATTTTTGGCTTACTGCCATAGATAAAAAATTCGGATTGTTTATGTAAGCTTGTGGATGCAACGATTTTGCCAGCAGATTTTCTTTCAGATAGTGTGGGACTTTCTCATCATAGGACATGGCTCCGTAAGATTGATTAGTGCCACGAGGTAAGAGGAGTAGGTCTCCTATCCGGTTTCGATAAGTGTCGAATTCATGTTTCTGATCAAACTCGTCGACATGTTCTTCAAACTTATCGGCCCAAATGTGCTCGACTTCGTAAGGTTTTGAGTTTTCAGCTTGAATGAAGTAAGTCGAGAAATTACTTTTAAGACCTGAGTGTGACTCGATATATGCAGTCACGCGTGAAAGGAGGAACTTAACGAAATAGCGATTCTGGCCGTGTAACCGAAAATGAGCCATACCTTCCCATTGTTCTTGCATCTCTTCAATCTTATTACCTAAGACTGAATGCAACTCTTCAATACTTTTGCCACGAATGTCCTTGACTAGCGAGTACATCGTGTAGCGAATCGAACTGGCACCAAAGTTTCTAAAGTTGATGGCTCGCCGTACGGAAAAGGTTTCTAGAAATTTCGCTACTAGATTTATTTTGAGCCTTACCGTTTCTCCGTTGTCCGACGAGCGGAGCGGAGCCAACATTAATGGTAAGCTTAATGAGTCGGCAATACCCCAGTTGTAGTGGTAGAAAACTTGTTCCCAACCAAGCTTTTCTTCATTTTGCGCTTCTAATATCTTCAAATATGCATCCAAATAGAATGCCATTTCAATGTGAACGAATTTTTGGAAGTCTTCCACCGAGTTGGCTTTTAACTTGGCTTTACCAATGTTGTCGCGAAACCAATTATGGAAGCGTGTGCCTATTTTCTCAAAATCTTCATTTGATGAGCCAGCTTTGCTCTGTCTGATCGTATCTGCGTATTGACTACGAAACCAAGCTTGGATGAAACGGAGGTCTTCCTCTTTACTTTCTAGATGCAAGTTCTGGATCGACTCTTTCCAGAAAGAGTTGGCTTTATCACGGCTTTTTTGATCGGGCAAACGGGATAAAATGTAGCTCTTTAACATTTCAGTGGCAGTTAGATTCAAGCCACGATCATTCATCGACTCGAAAATTGTATATGCATTTTCGTCAGAATAGGCCGTGATTTCGACTAAAATCACGTTGTATTTCAACCAGTCTAAAAAATAAGGAAACGCTGTAGCTTTAATCTCTTCTGGGAAAGCTAATTCGATATCGCAGTAGCGATCCACCATATTGAAAGTAGATTCATCATCACCTTCCCGAACTTCGTAATGACCTTCCTGAAATAATTTTTCCAGGCAGCGTTTACGCTCTTCTACCTGAATGTTGAAAGACTTTTCGCCGTATTTCTCAGAGAAAATCATGGGCTCGATGGACTCTTTTCCACCGTTCTGCTTTTGCAAATTGTTGAGATAAATCAGCAGGAGCGTGAGTGATGTCAGCCGTTGTTGTCCATCAATGATGCTGCGTGCCCCATCTTTACTGGCAACGACAAATGGGCCAAGGTAATAATTGTTATAATGTTCGACCTCAGACCTAGCATCACCATCCTCGTAGGCGGTAAGAAAAGCAGAGCTCAGATCGGTCACCAGTTGCTCAATATGCTTTTTTTCCCAACTATATTCGCGTTGGAAGTAGTCAACCGTGTATTTTCGCTCGTTCAAAACTTCAAATACACAACGGTCATCTGCATCAATCTTGTGGTCGTCTTTGCTCATGCTTTATCCTTATAGCTTTCCGCTGAATGCTTGGTGTAGAAGAGATTGTTTTAATTCATCCAGTGCGTCAATCTTACGCTGGTAAAGGGACTCAAGGCGTTGAGTCTCTGCTTGTATGGCTTCTAATTGTTTAATTATCCTATACTGTTCACTTATCTCTGTGGGGAAATTAATACGCAGTCGAGATAGGGTCCCCTGATTCAAGCTGCGAATGTTTGCACCATTGCCACCTTCAACTAACTCTCTGCGGACATGCGGCAGCTTCAAAAAATGGCATAAATACTGGGGGAGGATTTCTTTAGTTAATTGTCGAGCTCGTATGGTAAAACCAGAAAAAGTTGTCCTTTCGTGAATCTTGCCAATTAATAGACATCGACCAATAAGCTCAGGGTTTCCATTAGAACGAACAAATACAATATCGTTCTGCTGTAAAGTATCTGCTTCAGGAAGAATGCCGTCAGGGATAATTGATTCTAAAGAATCCAGTTGAGCCCAGTAATGGTTTTTGAAGTCTTTAACTCCAAGAATTTTGATTGACTCACCTTTACTAGATTTGGTGAAATTAACGCCATTGCGAAAAGTTGCCATTTCACCTAATGCCTTTTCGATCCATCCGTCATTACGCTGACTAAATATCTCTTGCTGATAGCTTTCAGACAAGCTACGGACATTCTGGCGGTTTTTCTCGGTATTGATTCGAGCAGCTGCTATTGCCTCAAATGCTTGATCGAGAATCCTGATGATGCGTTGTTGTTCAACTTGGGAGGGGAAAGATATGTACTGCGATCGTACTTCCCCATCAGTTACTGCTGGATAGCTAGCTCCTTTTTGCAATGCTTTCATTTTGTTGGAAAAGTCATCAGTCAGTAGTGAGTAAAAGACAAAACGGCTATCAACTTCAGGTTTTGTTCGTAATACAACGTACCCAGTGCTACAAACTTGCTTATCTAACTTTTCAGGAACTATTGCGATTCTCTGCAACGTTGGGCGAATAGTGGCGAATAGGACATCACCTTCCTTTACTAACTTACGCGCCCGGGATGGTGCATTTTTACCTTTCAATAGCTGAACATTTTCAATGCTGAAAGTCTTATTAGATACGCTCGATACATCAATATAAAAAAACTCAGTTTCTGGTGAGATCGTCGGATTAGTTGTTTCTGTTTTCTCCAAAATCTCACTCATCGGTTTAGTTAACCACCCTGCTTTCATACTAAACCCCTAAGGCTAGCTAATATCATGGCACTCTCTGCATCTAATGCGGCAATCTCATCCATGATTTCGAGGGGGCCACGATGTTCAATTACCTCGCCGCTACTGGGTTTCTTCACCGATAGGTCATAGCAGGTGGTATCAATCGTGGATACATCCACACTCCAACTCTTGTTGGAATCAGCATATTGAGCTTGTAGGGACAAAAAATCCGCCAGATCGGCATCATTTAAGGGATTTGTCTTTCCAAGACTCCGACCTGGTTCAAGCTGGTAGTACCATACCTTGCGGGTTGGCTCGCCTTTGGTAAAAAATAGTACCACAGTGTTCACGACGGCCCCCTGGAAGGTGCCTGTTGGACAATCCAACACTGTATGTAGGTTGCAGTTCTCCAATAGTAATTTGCGTAGAGCCACTGAAGCGTTATCAGAGTTGGAAAGGAAGGTGTTTTTGATAACGATGGCTGCTCTACCACCGACTTTGAGCATCTTGATAAAGTGCTGCAAAAAAAGGAATGCTGTTTCGCCAGTCCGGATCGGGAAGTTCTGTTGTACTTCTTTGCGTTCCTTGCCCCCGAATGGCGGGTTAGCGAGAATCACCTCCATCCGATCCTTTTCCTGAATATCCGCCAGATTCTCGGCCAGAGTATTAGTATGTTGGATATTAGGCGCTTCGATTCCATGCAGAATCAGGTTCATGATGGCGATAACGTAGGCGAGGCTTTTCTTCTCCTTGCCGTAGAAGGTCCGAGTTTGCAAGGTATCGAGATCGGCGGTAGTGAGATTTGGCTTTGCTGACAAGTAATCGTGGGCTTCACATAAGAAGCCAGCCGAACCACAAGCACCATCGTAAATACGCTCGCCAATACGTGGCTTGACCACCTGGATCATTGCACGAATCAGTGGGCGAGGTGTGTAGTATTCACCACCGTTACGTCCGGCGTTTCCCATTCGTTTGATCTTCTCTTCATAGAGAGCTGAGAGTTCGTGCTTCTCAACCTGCGAGCGAAAACGTAACTCGTCAATATAATCGATGATATCTCGTAAGGTGTATCCACTACGGATTTTGTTTCTAATCTCGCTGAAGATCTCGCCAATCTTGTATTCGATGGTATCCGGGCCACTAGCTCGTTGCTTAAAACCTTCGAGATAGCCAAATAAATCATTGTCTACGAATTCGATCAGGTCATCGCCCGTTAAAGCAACATTGTGGTCAATCTTGCCATCCGCCCCCTTAGGAGCAGCCCAGCGGGACCAGCGATAGCGCGGTGACAGGATAGGTGTGTAGGTTTTTCCTTCCAGCAAAGCTTCATTTTCTTTGTCCTGTTCAAGCCCATCGAGATACTTGAGAAACAGTAACCATGAGGTCTGTTCGGTATAATCCAGTTCTGAACTACAGCCAGACTCTTTGTGCAGGGCATCGTCAATATTTTTAAAGGCTTGATCAAACATGAATGGTATCCGAGTAATTCATTGCGTAAGGACCAGCCGCGACAGGCTCTTACAGCTAATAGATTGAGTTGGCTACTATTCTATCTCTTACAAATGTCATTATAAACAGGCAAGGTTTTTTAAGAGCATTGTGGAATGTGCATCAGTGATAAGAGATATAGTTGACGGCTCTTTACCCAACTTGCGAGGCCAACTACAAAGCATGTGATCTTGGCATCAGAGCGGTTTCGTGCTTAGGTTTGTGGTTTTAGGTTCTTATAATAAAAATAGCTCGCAATTCTTAATGCCGTAGAGGGTGATCATTTGAATCCTTATTGACGTAATTTGAATATTTATTCTTTTATTATGTGGCAATGAATAATACATATTGTCATTCAATCGTTATAGAAAAATATAACATTGTTGAACAACAGTGAATAATGATTCCTGAAAGCTCCAAAAATACCGTATAACTAAAAATCAGAATCTGCCTGTTTGCATCAGCCTGTTTTTCCATCAGAATTGCAAAAGTAGTAGATGATGTATGAATATTTCAAAATATTGCAGTAAGTCACATAAAATTTATGGGTATGGCGCATAGTGATCACATAAACCCCAAACACGGGAGGATGTAATCACAACCATCGGTTAAATGTTCTTCTTTTGATGATGATGATTTTGTAGAATGCTCATAATAATAAGAGAGGTTGGGTGATGCTGCCAACTTACTGATTTAGTGTATGATGGTGTTTTTGAGGTGCTCCAGTGGCTTCTGTTTCTATCAGC
>PPYE01413045.1_pt1 | contig 53432 bp, 37 predicted proteins | sample 1559881 | NCBI WGS metagenome assembly PPYE01 (sample SAMN08240022, study PRJNA423297) | Human gut metagenome, whole genome shotgun sequencing project.
ATAAAGTATTAATGTTGGAAGCGGACAATTTCTTCGGAAAGTTTGAATTTCGTCCGTTGGAACCCGGCTATGGTATTACAATAGGTAATGCTTTACGTCGTATTCTCCTGTCGTCACTTGAAGGTTTTGCTATTACATCCATTAAGATCGACGGGGTTGACCATGAATTTGGTACAATCCCGGGTGTTATCGAGGATGTAACAAACATTATCTTGAATCTGAAGCAAGTTCGTTTCAAGCATATCGTAGACGACATCGAGAATGAAAAAGTGAGTATTACTGTTTCGGGTTCGGAAGTGTTCAAAGCCGGTGATATTGGTAAGCAACTGACTGGATTCGAGATCTTGAATCCAGATTTGGTTATTTGCCGCTTGGATCCGACCGCAAGTTTCCAGATTGAATTGACTATTAATAAAGGTCGCGGTTATGTACCCGCAGATGAGAACAGAGACCCGAACGCAGATATGCATGTGATCGCTATCGACTCTATCTTCACTCCGATACGTAACGTAAAATATTCAATCGAGAACTTCCGTGTTGAACAGAAGACGGACTACGAGAAGTTGGTTCTTGAAATAGCCACAGATGGTTCTATTCATCCGAAGGAAGCGTTGAAGGAAGCAGCGAAGATTCTGATTCATCATTTCATGTTGTTCTCAGATGAAAAGATTGCGATCGAGACAGCGGATACTGAAGGCAATGAAGAGTTCGATGAAGAAGTACTTCATATGCGTCAGTTGCTTAAGAGCAAGCTGGCTGATATGGACCTTTCCGTTCGTGCATTGAATTGCTTAAAGGCCGCAGATGTTGAAACATTAGGTGAGTTGGTTAAGTTCAATAAGAATGATTTGTTGAAATTCCGTAACTTCGGTAAGAAGTCGCTCACTGAACTTGATGAACTGCTTGAGAGCTTGAACCTTTCATTCGGTATGGATATCACAAAATATAAATTAGATAAAGAGTAAGTAAACGATGAGACATAATAAGAAATTCAATCATTTAGGTCGTACAAATACTCACCGTGACGCAATGCTTTCGAATATGGCTTGTTCTTTGATCAAGCATAAGAGAATCTTTACTACGACAGCAAAGGCAAAAGCGCTACGTAAGTATGTAGAACCACTTATCACGAAGTCTAAGGAGGATACAACTCACTCTAGACGTGTGGTATTTAGCAATTTGCAAGACAAATTTGCTGTAACAGAGTTGTTCAAGGAAATTGCTCAGAAGATCGGTGATCGTCCGGGTGGTTATACCAGAATTATCAAGACTGGTAACCGTTTAGGTGACAACGCAGCTATGTGCTTTATTGAGTTAGTAGACTATAACGAAAATATGTTGAAGGATACAGCCGCTAAGAAAGCTCCTAAAACAAGACGTTCTCGTAAAAAATCAACTGCAGCGGTTACTGAGGCTCCTGCAGCTGAAGCAGCTAGCGAGGAAAAAGCAGCTGAATAAGCAAGTTTTTTATAATCATATAAGAAAAGCGATCCGTATCACACGGATCGCTTTTTTTGTTTATTAGCGAATTGATAAATTTGATGAGTTATAAGGAACATTCCTTGCTTGGCTATTGTTATATTTGTGAAAAAGAAAAGTAAGACATCATTGAACAACTAATAAAACAAATATAGTAATATGGAAATTGTAAAAGTAGTAGGTAGAGAGATCCTTGATTCACGTGGTAACCCGACAGTAGAAGTAGACGTACATTTGGCTTCCGGTGCATTCGGTCGTGCGGCTGTACCTTCTGGCGCTTCTACCGGTGAGAACGAGGCTATCGAGTTACGCGATGGCGATAAGAATCGCTACGGTGGCAAAGGCGTTCTCCGTGCCGTGGATAATGTAAATAAGGTAATCGCTCCCGCCATTTTAGGAATGAGCGCCTTGAATCAAAGAGAGATAGACCATAAGTTGCTGGATTTGGATGGTACAAAGACAAAATCAAATCTAGGCGCTAACGCTATGTTAGGTGTATCGCTTGCCGTAGCGAAGGCAGCGGCTAATTATCTGGATCTGCCTTTATATCGTTATATCGGTGGAACAAATACCTACGTGTTGCCGGTTCCTATGATGAACATTATCAATGGAGGTTCTCACTCCGACGCTCCGATCGCTTTTCAGGAATTCATGATTCGTCCGGTAGGTGCGAAGAGTTTCCGTGAGGGGCTTCGTATGGGCGCAGAGGTTTTCCATGCGTTGAAGAAAGTATTGCACGATCGTGGCTTGAGCACGGCTGTAGGTGATGAGGGCGGTTTCGCTCCGGCATTGGATGGTACGGAAGATGCCTTGAATTCTATTATGGCCGCTATCAAAGCCGCTGGATATGAGCCGGGCAAGGATGTGACGATAGCCATGGATTGCGCTGCTTCCGAGTTTTATCATGATGGTGTGTATGATTATACGAAATTCGAGGGTGAGAAAGGCGCTAAGCGTAACGCCCAGCAACAAGTCGCTTATCTGAGTGAGTTGGTGAACAAATACCCGATTGATTCTATCGAGGATGGTATGGACGAGAATGACTGGGCCGGTTGGCAAATGCTAACCTCCACGCTAGGCGGAAAATGCCAGTTGGTAGGTGATGACCTGTTCGTTACAAACGTAGAGTTCTTGAAGAAAGGTATTGAGAAGGGTTGCGCGAACTCCATCTTGATCAAGGTAAATCAGATCGGTACATTGAGCGAGACATTAGACGCTATCGAGATGGCCCACCGTAATGGCTACACATCCGTGACTTCCCACCGTTCCGGTGAGACAGAGGATGCTACGATCGCCGATATCGCCGTAGCTACCAACAGCGGACAAATCAAGACCGGCTCATTGAGCCGTTCCGATCGTATGGCGAAATACAACCAGTTGCTTCGTATCGAGGAGGAATTGGGTTCCTTAGCTGTTTATGGTTATAAGACTTATAAGAAGTGAAAAAACGGGGCAAGCCTACTAATCGATAGCCGGCCTGCCCCCAACATTTAATGATTATAAATCTATTGCCCTAAATAAGAGAGTGAATGTTGTATCTCTTCTCTAGAGACCGAGAAGTCCTTGTTCCCGGCCAATTTGTTTAATACGAGTGTGCCTATGTTTTCTGCACTTTCCTTATCCGGGAATGCAATTACCGTATCAATAGAGGGAATGGTGGGTTGGTAAATCAACACCTTTCCGTTCATCCTAATCTGGTACCCCCAGCCATCCCCCGATTGAAATGTTTGCAACTCCAGTTGCCGCCCGGGAGAAGACCCCATTTCTTCACCCCGGAAAAAAGATAAATAAAACAGTAATACCGGCAGTACCACTAGGCCCGGTACGAACCAAGCCCGTCCTTTCTTAGTATTCATCATCGTCATATTCATTCGGGTGAAATTCCCAAATATCATCAAATTGAGTGGTACCACTTTTGCCGGATACTACGAATCCTTTCTCGCCAGAGGAGAAAGATGCTGTCGCCGTACGGGCAGTTCCCTTGAATTTAGCTACGTTTTCCCATAGATCGGTGGCCGGATAATATTTCCAAGTGTCGCTACGTAGGCTTCCGCTCTCACCGCAAGTCAGATAAGCGGCTCCATCAATCACGAAAGCAACCCCGTTCGTACGTGTGATCGTATAATCATCGTCATAATCCTCGTCCGAGGAATCCGATATATCCCTAAGTTGGGTCCATGATTCCGTGCTGGGATCGAATTTCCAGAAATCGTCTACATATTCGCCGTTATTTTGTCCGCAACATACATAAGCGATTCCATTTATCACGAAGCTGGTAGCGCCCTGACGCTTTGTCCCGCCGATACTGATCGTTTGCGTCCAGCTATTTGCCACCGGATTAAAGGCATAAAAGTCTTTTAGGTAATTCCCGTCGTATCCGCATCCGATATACGCTTTACCGTTTACCCCGAAGGCCACGGCTCCATATCGGCCCGAGCCGGGGAAATCCGCTTTCTGTGCCCACGTATTGGTGGTCGGGTTAAATTCCCAGAAGTCGTTCAAGTAATTGGTACCATCGTATCCGGTTCCCAGATATCCCTTTTCATCTACCGCCATAGCTACGGCCGAATTGCGGGCGGTTCCGGGAAAGTCCGCCTTTTGCGTCCAAGTATCTCGTTCCATATCATATTCCCAACAATCCGATAAACGATTTTTTCCGTCGTTTCCGCAAACCAGATATCCTTTGTTACCGATCGTGAAAGAGGAGGCGTAATTTCGCGCCAATCCGTCCATGTCAGAGACACGGTACCACTTACCGATCAAATCATCGTCATCGTCATCACTGCAAGCGCTGATGATGACAGGAAGAAAAGCGATCAAGAATACAAGAATCCATTTGTGTATCATTCTAACTACGTATTTTGTTTTTACGGAAGCAAAAGAACGAGGGTTTTACGAGACCCACAAATTAAATCGGTAAACATACGGTTTTTATCGGTGAATAAGCCGGATTGATAGGTTAGGGCCTCGAATGGTTTTGAAATCGGTTTCATCTTCAGTATCGGGCCGTTTACAGAGGAAACCGGTGGGTTCATGGGTTTATCTTGCCGGGTTTTGCACTAAATACGTTCTTTGCCATCGGATTGATAAAAGATTATTCGCTTATTAAATAAGAAGTATGGTTAGAACATTCTTTGCTTTGGGGGGCTTGATGCTCTGTCTGGGACTGTTTTCCTGTTATGACGAGAACGGTACGTATGGCAGCGATCTGGTGGACTCCGCTTTCCGTAACATTCGTATAGATACCAGCACGGTCGTAGTGACCTCGGTATTGATCGACTCGTTGGAGACATCTGGTAAGAACGTCGCTTTGGTAGGCCGGTACAAACATTCATTATGGGGAGTCGTCTCGTCGCATAGCTTTATCGCTTATGAAAGACCTAGCTATGGGACTGATCCGGACGAGACGGTCGTACTGGACTCGCTAGTCCTGTCTCTCGCTTTCGACGGTCGCTTTGTAGGAGACACGACCCTCCAACAAACCCTCTCGATTTATCAGCTAACGGAGAAGATCGTCTTAAACGATAACGGGTATTTATATAATAATAGCAGTGTCTCTTACGCTCCCGAGGCTTTGGCGGTCTGCTCATTTAAACCGAAGCCGAAGGGGGGGGAGAAACTGGAAGTCCGTCTTCCCGATGCGCTAGGGCAAGACCTCTTGTCCCGTTTTCACGCGCAGGATCAAGCGGTGTCCGAGGAGCGCTTTGAGGATTATTTCAAAGGGGTGGCGATCGTGCCGGACTTGGCGGGAAGCGAGTCTCTGCTGACTTTCACGGTAGCCGATTCCTCCGCCGCTTTAGTCCTGCATTATCATTTGTCCGATGAGCTTTCCACAGAGAAGGAATTATGGTTCTTCCCGAATACGGATACCCAGTTCAATCATATTGACCATGACCGTAGTGGAACGGATATGGCAGGATATCCGATGAAAGGAGTGGAGATACCTTCGGCCGAGCTTGGTAACCGGGGCGTATTATTCGGAGGCTTGGGTTGGTATACCCGTCTGGAATTCCCGTATTTGAATAATCTGATGCAACAAGGCACGCAAGTGGAGATTGAGAGCGCTTTACTTAAGATTTATCCCGAGCAAGGCACTTATTCGGATTACAATACCTTGCCGGACAGCCTCTACCTATATATCGCCGATGAGAATAATGTGGTGACGGATGCCGTGACCGATTATCTCGGTTCCGAGGTTCAACGAGGTACGCTATCGGAAGACAATACGTTTAACGAGAACACCTATTATTATTTCGACGTGACTCAATTCATGCAAGAGGAGCTAGGTGCCTTTGGCATGTATAAGCATAATCTTCAGTTGGTTTTTAATAGTGATGATTACACCGGCACGTTCAAGAACTTGACGTTTAACGATCAGGGAGGACGTAACCCGGTCACCCTACAACTCATTTATAAGGTCTATGAAAGTTACTAGATACCTTCTTTACCCTTGCCTCTTGATGGCGGCAAGCGCATCCGCGCAGAATACGATGACTTCCTCGCCTTACTCGATGTTTGGACTGGGTGAGATGGCTTCCGGTTTATATGGTCAAAATACCTCGATGGCGGGTGTCACTGTCGGCATGCGGGAAGGGATGCTGATGAATATAGAGAATCCTGCCGGATTGACGGCGTTGGATAGTTGTAAGTTGTTCGCTGAGGCATCTGCCTTCGTGAAGAATGAGCGATACCGCTCAGACGGGAGCTCTAGCAACGCTTTCACCGGGAATTTCTCCGCTTTCTCCTTGGGAGGGCGTATCATGCGACGGTGGTATATGTCCGCCGGAGTAACTCCTTATAGTTTCGTTGGGTATTATTTTAAGTCCTCACAAGAATTGGAAGGACCCCCCGGAACCTTTGTAACCAGTATGTTTTTGGGAACAGGCGGGCTTTCCAAGGCATTCCTTTCCCAAGGTTTTTTATTGACCAAGCATCTATCGGTCGGTATGAATCTTAATTTTATCTTCGGAAATATGACGCAGAACGAGGTACAAAGTGCGATGACAGTGTCAAGGGAGATGTCCGGCCGCTCTTTTTACGCCGATTTCGGTTTACAATACCATCGTCTGATCGCCCGGGAAACCTTTCTGACGGTCGGCGCCATTTACGGCTATAAGCAACGGATCTCATTGGAAAATACGGTGACGATAACGGGAAGCAGCACGGAAACCCCTTATAACCAGAAAAGGGTGACACAATATCTACCTCAATATATAGGTATCGGTAGCTCATTGGCGCATAAGAAATGGACATATGCGTTAGACTATCTGTTCCGGCAATACGGGGTATTGAACTCGGGCGATAGCCGGGTAAAGTTCCGTGATTCGCATGAGCTAAGCTTGGGCGTATGCTATTCCCCGAATGGGTTTAGCTCCAGCAGTTATTGGAAACGGATGTCTTATAAGGCGGGTGTTTCCGTTTCCACGCCTTACCTGCGGTTGAAAGGGCAATCCGGCGGGGCATATCGGGTGAGCGTCGGCTTGGGATTACCCGTCTTGAATGGCCGTATCCATACGGCGTTTTATTACGATCGCCTCCAATTGCAAGGGAACGCGTTGCGAAGGGATATCATGGGCTTTACGGTGACCTATACATTAAGCGAGAGATTCTACCAAGTGAAGCTCTAGTATCATTGTCGCGATTCGTGTGGCTTTAAGGGAATTATCAAATAAATGGCCATTCCCTGTCCGCTACCGGAAACCAGTTCCAAATCTCCCCCCATACGTTTCACTAGCGTCTTCGTAGCGGCTAGCTCTAGGTTGACACCCATTCCTACCCCTTTTGTCCAACTTTGTAATAAGAGCTGGTAATCAAGAAGGAAGGATATTTCTTCTCGAGATATTTCTACATTTGCATTTTGTATAAAAAATGAGACGGTATTATCCTGAATCGTATAACCGAATCGGATGTTCCCTTTTGGAGCCCGGCTAGCCGAAAATAACAAAAGATTCATTAGCGCTTGTCCTAGGTAGGCTCTGTCTGCCTTTATTTTCTTATCGGGGCCTTGAGAATATTCAATGTTGGCGGTGCCGGGAATTTTTGTTGGCGCTATATGTCGGATTTCCTTCATCAGTTCAGATAAAGAGAAACTCGAGAATTTAAAGGAGATCGTTCTGGATTCAATATTGGAAATGCTTAATATACCATCTATCAATTGTTGGAGCATCCCGTTGTTTTCTCTTATGATATTAGCGTATTGCCTGCGTAGCACCTCATCTTCCTCGTCGATCAATATCTCGGAGAAGCCGATGATGGCATTCAAGGGGGTTCGTATCTCATGATTGATGTTGGAGAGAAATGCTGATTTCATGCGGTCGGATTCTTCCGCGCGCTCTTTGGCCTTGCGCAAGAACCGATTGCGTTTTTTACGGGAATAGATTATATATCCGAAAAAGGTGCAAGTCAAAAGCGATATAAAAAGTAAAGTCCCTAATTTCCAAAGGTTATTATGAGAGACCTTCAATTGAAGCTCTTTGATCTTTAAGGCTTTTTTGTCTTCTTCATGTTGTATTTGCATTTTAGCCAGCTCATCTAGGTATTCAGATCTGTGAAGGCTGTCGCTGAGGGATATGCATTTTTTGTATTGTCCTATGGCAAGATCGTCTTTTCCTATTTTATGGAACATATCAGCCTGTTCATATAATAGGTCTATTAAATGTTGGCGGTTGTGCTTTGGGGAAGCATCCTGTATCATCTTATTATATAAATCGATAGCTTTTGTATACTGCTTTGATAATATATAATAATGAGCTTTTAATCGCGTTAGTGCAGCGGTTTGGTTTTTAATTGGATATTCTTGTGTCATATGTTCGGCTTCTTGTAAATGAGAACGCATGAGAGCTGTATCTCCCAAGTCGTAAGCAACAAATAAGTATGAACGGTGGTATAGGTATTTTATGTAATATAATGGATTTTCTTTATCCAATTGGGTAATGTCGTTTTTCTGGCATTCATCTATATAAGTTTTTAGTTTTTGCAGATAATAGATGCGCTTGTTAACATCGATCTCATCTCCCCTATGATTTAATATCTGTCGTATGATGTTAATCCTTTTTATTAATGGGGAATTACGTGCTTCCATTCTTTTGAATACATCCTCATATAGACTAAATGCTTCTTGAAAAAGTTTTTTCTTGGAATAATAGTTCGCCATTGCTTGATCAACCATTTCCTTACCTTCCGGGTAATTGAGTTGTTCCGATAATTTATTAATCAGCTTAGCTTCATTAAATACCTCTTCATCATTTTCTTGCCGTTCATACGTATAGATATTCCAGGTCTTAGTCCGAAAAAAGTATTCTAGGTTATTTTCTTTTAGGAAAACAGGTTCCGCTTCTTTTAATAGTAATCTCATGCTGTCGATATCATGTGAATAATGATATTTTATCAGAAGAAAGTATGCGTTCCCTTGAAATTTGTTGTTGTTTTGTCGTTTTGCCTCTTTCAATAGTTTTTCCGCGTAGATCTTATAGGAAAAAGCATTGAGGTCTTGATAAGCCAGATCATTTAGCTTGATTAATCTTGCGCTGTCGGATAGTCCCGCTAATACTTGATCCAAGCTGTCTGGCGTGGAGGATGCCCGTACGTTATCGAAGATAAAGGCGGCGGATAAGACGATCAGTATAAGAATGATCTGCTTTTTATACATTTATATAAGCTTTATAGACTTGCTTGTGACTCATTGGCAAATCTACGTAAAAAACTTTAAACATTAGGCAAGCGATCACTATAAATATCATGTCTTGGTCATAGAAACTTGCCGGAAAATGGCCTTTCGTTCCAGCGTACTCGCCTGATAAGAAGCAAATAGTCATTCTTGGAGGGTCAAACTGCTCATCAAGGCGGGCAGGTACGAATCGCTGATAGGGATCAGTTCCTCCCCGATACGTATCCGCTTGCGCTCGATATAATTAATGTGGGAGAGGGATACGATGTAAGAGCGATGTACCCGGCAAAAACGATTCCTGTCCAGAAACTCCTCGAACCGCTTCAAGCTGACTTGCGTGAGCAGGGGCTTGCCATTGATACGGTGTACCTTTACATAATCGCCGTATCCCTCGAGGAAAAGGATCTCTTCCCGGCGAAGGCGAATGATCTTGCTGCCCTCCCGGACGAAGATGGGGCGTTCGGTTTGCTCCTTGCTCAGCACTTGGTGGACATCGGCCAAAGCCTTGTCCAGTTTCTCGAAATATCCCATGAGCGTGTTTAGGGTCGAGGCGTCTCCGTCGAAAGTGATACATTTCAGCATAGTGTTTTTACCTTTATTTGTTGTACCGCGAAATAACAGGAAAGTTCGGTAAAGAAAGGTTAAGCGCCGATTAGTGGTATAATCGGGTCGGTGAATCGCCTTACGGGAGGGGGTGAAAAGACATTATTCCTCTTCCCTCAGAATCCATTTCTTGAAGATCGGGGTCTTGGCCTTGCTGATGATGATACGTTCGGGAACCGGCAAGGTGAGGTTGACGGACAGGCGGCTCCCGAACCAAAGATCTATATCCTTGATGGCGTTGCGTGAAATGATGAATTGACGGTTGGCCCGGAAGAAAAGCCTCTCGTCCAGTTGCTCTCCCAACGCGTCGAGGGTACGGTCTACGGGATGTTGCTTCCCGTCGGAGGTATAGGCGGTAACCTTCTCGTTGGCCGTATAGAAATAAAGGATCTCCTCAACCGCCAACGGATAGAATTTATCGGCCAGCATGATCAACAGGCTCTTGATCGTGTGGCGACTCTGGATCGTACGGTTCGTTTGCCGGATATGCGCCAGCCTTTCCTCGGTATCGAACAGCCGTAATTTATTCAAGGCCCTTTCCAGCGAGGCCAGCGTGACAGGCTTCAGTAGATAATCGATACTGCTTACTTGAAAAGCCTGTAACGCATACTCATCGTAGGCGGTCGTGAAGACTACTGGGGCATCTATCTCCACCTGCTCGAATATCTTGAACGCCGATCCGTCCGCTAAATGGATATCCATGAAGATGATATCCGGATGAGGCGATGTCCGGAAGAAATCCACGCTCTCCTCGATACTCTCCAACTCGGCGATCACTTCGATCTGAGTAACCGTATTTTGCGCCAAGATCGCCTTTAGGCTATTAACGGCGGTAGTCTCATCTTCTATAATAACTGCTTTCATGAGTGAATGGGTTTATTAAGTAAAGGAAGCGTGACCTTGAAATATTCCTTGCGGTTGGAGATCTGGATGTCCTTTCCGGTAAGCATCCGGTAGCGCCCCCATAGGTTCTTCAATCCGATACCGCTACCTTTGCTATCTTCCGACTTAGGATGTATTTTATTGGATATGATTAGTTTGTCCTCATGGGTGGTATAGATATCGATCTGTAGTGGGTATTGCTTGCTGATAACGTTGTGCTTTACGGCGTTCTCGATCAGGGGGAGTACGCTCAATATCGGCAGATACCAAAGCAAGTAAGGGGTATCCGCTTGGATGGAGAAGAATAGCTTTCCCTCGTAGCGCACGCTTAGCAGATAGGTGTACGCCTTTACGAATTGAAGTTCTTCCGCTAGCGTAACCAGCTCTTTCTTGTTGCTTTGCAAGATATACCGGAAGACGTTGGATAGCTCATCCAGATAAGCCAGCGTCTGTTGTTTCTCTCCGCTCTGTATCAAGGCGTTCAATCCATTTAAGGAGTTGAAGAAGAAATGCGGGTTGATTTGTCCCATCAAGGCGTTATAGGAATTCTGTAACTTCTCGGTCTTCAATTGCTCATATTCCAGTTTCATTTGCTGCTTGCTGCCTAGCAGCCGGATCAGTATGGAGCTTAGCATGACCGTGAGGAAGACGAAAAGATGCTCCGTCATGAAAGAGTTAGGGACCGTGAAAGGATTGGGCGGTACCGGTATGCCCCGATGCTCGGCAGGCCTGATGGTTTGCGTAGCCATCCTGTCCCGGTCGATGCGGATCATGATATCCCGGGTAGGTGGCTGAGGTCCGTCTTCTCCCAGCCATTCTACAACAATGGCCGTGTACAAAACCGGCGACAGATGAAACATGCCGTAGGCGATGCTGATACAAGTTACGCAAACCAGCAATACCCTTTTATACTCTTTCCTGCGGAAAAGCTTGTCCCCGAGCTTATACATCAAGCTGTTGACAATAAATAGGATGAAGGAGAACACGAAGAACCAGATTAGCAAATAATACATGGTGCGATCCGGAGGCTGGATACCCATGCTCGGGTTTCCGGTCTCGAATTCATATTTACGCATCAGAAGGGCGAAGTTCACGAAAATACTAAGCAAGACGGATATCGTGAAGCCGATCAATAAGTCGTTTCTTTTTAATTGTAACATAGATAAACCCTTTGTCTGCTTACAAAGATAGGGCTTCCTTATCCGAGCGGGAAAAGGAAGCGACGAAACGGATAAAAATATCGGTGAATCGCCCGGGCTTCCGAAAATAATGTACCTTTGCTGGAAATTAGGATCTCTGTTGCTATGACGAAATGGTTTGTCTACATATTTCTGGCCGGTGTCTGCCTGTTGCTTTCCTGTGGCGGTAAATCCGTACGGGAGAAATTTGCGGAAGCGGACCGGTTGGTAAACGAGAATAACTTAGATAGTGCCGCTTGGCTGCTGGAGGAGCAAATAACGCTTTCCGCTCTTTCGGATAGCGATAAGGCGGAGTATGGATGGAGGCTTGCTTGGCTTCATCTTTTGCAGGATCGCAGCTTGGTGAACGACTCACTCATCGACTACTCCGTGGATTATTATAAGGAGCATGCCTCGGAGCCTTTACTTTCCGCTTATTTCGTAAAGGCGATTTATATGGGTGATTCCCGGAAGGGATTGGAACAAAGGCGTTCCTTGTACCGGGAGGCGATAGATTCCGCTTTTTCCCGTTCGGATTCGGCCTACCTTGTGCGTTTTTATGACAAATTAACTTCTATGACTTTCGGTGAGGGGTTGTATCGGGAAACGATCGCGGACTCGAAGGAATGGGAAGCTTCGCCAAAAGCCGGATTTAAGGAGATGGCCTATTATATGGCCGGGTTGAGTTATAGCCGCTTGCGAATGAGGGACTCGGCGGATTATTATCTTCGTTTGGCTGCGGACTCGGCCTTGGCTAAGAATATCGAATGGTATGCCCATCATTTTGCCCGTAATTATGCGGATTTCTTGTATGACTTTAATCCCAAGGCTTCTATCAGATATCTGCGTTTGCTGAAGGAACGTTATCCGGAACGAGAAATCTTGGGATCCTATGTTATGCCTTGGATCAATCTAGGGGAGCTGGATTCTGCCCGGAAGTATATCGAGAAGAATACGTTAGACTTGGAGCGTAGTCACAGCGATGATATAGCCTCGCATGCGCTTAATTATGCCTATCAATTTATATTGGGCGTAAAGGAAAATAAACCGGTCGATATTTCCCGATTAGGGCAATATTGCGATTCTTTGTATACCGTGAAATCCCAAACGGAGAAGGCTGAGCGGGAACGATTGGTCGATCAAAATCGTTTACGCCGAGAAAATCTTCGCTTGGAAATGAGCCGGCAGCGTACGTTCTCTATCTTAGTGATCGTTTCCTTGCTTTCCATATTGGTAGCTGGTGGAGTTTCCTTATATATCCGTAACCGAAGGAACCGTTTGATTGATATGGAGGAGCGTTTGGAAGCCTTGCGTCAGCTCTTGAACGAGTCCAAGCAATCCGTAGCGGAGGAGGAGAAACCCGATAGTGCCTTTTTCCGTAAGGTCTTGTTGCAGCAATTGGGTGTTATCCGCTTGATGGCGACTACTCCCACGCAACAAAATAAGGAATTGCTCCAGCAAATGACTCGTATCACGAACGAGGATGTCCCGGTAGATACGCTTTTGGTATGGGATGACCTGTATCCGATTATCGACGCGGTCTATGATAATTTCCATACGCATCTAGTCCGATTGTCTGATGGGCGTTTGCTGGAAAAAGAGATCCAGCTTTGTTGCTTGCTATGCGCCGGCTTCTCTACCAAGGAAATCAGTGTGGTTACCCAGCAAAGCGTCCGTACGATCTATCAGCGCAAGACGGACATCCGCCATAAGCTGGGTATGGATGAGAAAGAGGATATCATCGGCAATATAAGTGCTCAAACGGCAAATATAAACTTTTCTCTCTAAGTCGTTCGCTAATACTTTGTAAATCAGTATATGAACGTAATGCCTTGCACTTTAGTTTCTTGCCTGTATAAATCGATTTTAGCTGTTTCCCTCCTTACATTTGTCTCGAATCAAATTTGAATTTTATGAGAAGACAAGTATTATTTGTGGGATTGATTTGCGTTGCCTTTTTGGTAAATGCGCAAGAGGAGAAAACGATCGATTTGGATGAGGTTACCATTCAAGCCTCTTCGATTATAAGGAAGAAAGACCGTCAACTTATATTCCCCTCCAAAGACCAAGTGCGGCGCTCGATGGATGGCTTGGATTTGACAAGGCGGATGTCTTTACCTCGCCTATGGGTAGATCCGAATACGAAAAGTATCTCTATGGCGAATGGAAACGTTCAGTTGCGTATAAATGGCGTGTTGGCTTCTTCCTTAGAAGTCGCCGCCCTCTCGCCGGAGGATATCAAACGGGTGGAATATCACGATAACCCCGGCTTGCGATATGGGGAAGGAATCGATATCGTCTTGGATTATATAACGATCAAGCGGACTTCCGGAGGAAATCTCGGCGTGGATTTAAGCCATCAATTAAACACGTTTTGGATGGCAGATTATATATATGGTAAGTATAACCGGGGACGTTCGGAATTTTCTTTATCCAGCTTTGCGAACGGACACCGGTATAAAGAGGCATGGCAAGACCGGACGGAAATCTTTCATACCCCAGACGGTACCTTCCAGCGAACACAGGAAGGAATCCCCGGGAGGGATTATGAGATGTATTGGACTACGACGGCGAATTATAACTACACGAAGGATGATGATTATTTCTTGAACGCTAAGCTGAACTTTTATTATTACGACTATCCGCATAACTATAGCGACGCCCTTTTAAGAAATAGCGAGAGTATGGCTACGACCCATCTTATCGATAATAATAAATCCTTGAATACCCGTCCCTCGCTCGACTTGTATTATTTCCGGAAATTACCACGTAAACAATCATTGGCTGTCAATGTCGTGGGAACTTATTCGAATACCGATAGCCGTCATACCTACCGGGAAGAACTGGAAAGTATTCCTTTGACAGATATTTATACGAAAGTAGATGGAAAACGCTATTCGGTAATCGGAGAGGGTATCTACGAGAAAGAGCTGGAGACCGGCCGAATTTCCGCTGGTTTGAAACATACGCAAGCCTATACGGATAACGTGTATTCCGGCTCCGGTGATTATACGACCCATATGACAGAGTCCGAGTCGTATATGTATGCGCAATACGTAGGAACTTGGAAGAAGTTGGTTTATAATGTGGGTTTGGGTGCCTCCCGTAATTATCTATCGCAAGAAAATGCGGACTCCTACAATCGGTGGTACTTCCGCCCGCAGGTGACGCTTACTTATAATATCAATGAGGTATTATCCGCCCGTTACCGGTATACCCTGCGCAATGTAAACCCATCCTTGTCTGAGTTGAGTAACGTGGAGCAATGGATTGATTCCTTACAGGTTCGTAGAGGTAATCCGGGTCTATCCCCTTTCTTATATCATAACAACGCCGTGGAATTTCATGTGAATACGGCAAAGGTCAAGGCCGGCTTTACTTTCTCTTACCAATACCAGCCCCGCATGGTCATGGAAGAGACCCTGTATGACGCTAGCCGGGGACTTTTTATCCGTACCTACGATAACCAACGGAGTTTCCATCGCTTTACGCCGGAACTCTATTTGAATTATTCACCCTTCGGCGATTATCTGCGCATGAATATCTCCGGAGGCTTGAACCATTTCCAATCGAATGGAAATAGTTATTCGCATACATATACGGATCCCTTCTATGTGATCTCTTTGAATAGCGATGTGAAGAATTTTAATTTTAACCTGTTGATTTATAAGAGAAGCTATAGCTTTTCGGGTGAGACCAGTCGTGAGGCCGATCGTTTTAATAGGTTGGGTATCGGTTATAGGATCGGGAAGGTTCAGTTAAGCGCTTCTTTCTCTACCCAATTTACCTCATCCGCCCGTTACCGGAGTAAGAACCATTCAGCGATCGCTCCCTATGTGACCGATCAGCGTTTTGGTGATATCTATCCGGGCTTCGAGATTGGATTCTCTTACCACTTAGATTTCGGTCGCAAATACAAATCCGTGGATCGTAAGTTGTATAATTCAGATAATGAATCGGGTATATTGAATAGTCGGAAGTAAGTTACTGTACATTCATACGTGAGGTATTGAAGTATATCTCCTATAGGGAAGGGAGTGTTATATTACGAAAATGACTTTTGATGTCTTTGTATAACTGAAAGTATTTGCTAACTTTGTTATCTATAACCAGAAAAAGGATAGGGTTATGACTATAGAGGAGAAGCAACTGGAATTTATGATTTATTGCATAGAGAGTACCGCGGAACGATTAGGGCGTTATGGTTCGGATGTATATAATAAACTGAAGGAACTAGGAGCGATCAATGGCTATATCCGCTCTTATTACGATACCTTGCATACGCAAGGGAAATCATATATCGTAGACTCCATCCTAGAATATATTTACTATCGTGATCCTCAATGGCTTCCGGACGGATATAAACCCTTCCGGAGTATTGAAGAGAAAGGGAAAACACTATGTTGACGGTTTATCATGGTTCCACTTGCCGCATAGAGGAGCCTTTGGCTGGGGTCTGTCGACCTAATCTGGATTTTGGAATCGGGTTCTATGTTACGGACTTGAAAGAACAGGCGGTTCGTTGGGCACTTCGTACAGCAGAGGTACGTCATAAGGATGAGGCTTGGCTGAATGTTTATTCTTTGGATATGGATGTCTGTCGTGTCTTGCCATATCGCTATTTATGTTTCGAAACTTATGATGCTGATTGGTTAGACTTTGTAGTGGCCTGTCGTCAAGGTCGAAATTTGTGGTCAGCTTATGACATGATAGAAGGAGGTATAGCTGATGATCGTGTGATTCGTACGATTGACCTTTATATGCGTGGGGATTATACACGCGAGGAGGCCTTGGCTCGTCTTATCCATCAAGAGCCTAATAACCAGATTTGTATAATTAACCAAGAGATCATAGATCGTTGCCTCTGCTTTACGGAAGCGTTTCTTTTACCTAAAACACCTGCTCCACTTGTTGTCCCTGGTGCGGCAGATACGGTCATGCAGGGTAAATATAGGGGAGTTATCGAACTGCTTGCGTCTCGTTTGCGTATTTCTACCGATAAAGCATTAGACCTTTTTTATAATAGTGATACTTATAAATGCCTGACATTACGGAATGGAGATTTGCTTTTAAAAAGCGATCTCTACATTCTTGACGAAATCATACGAGAGCTGCAGGATAAACAGGGCTAGTGTCTTAACTTGCGTGCGGTTCCTTTTATACAAAAGGACACTTATCGAGGAATGTACAGGGGAGCTGTCGCTCTGTTTAGAGAGTTATTGTCGATAGTTTTAAGGTATTGTTTGTATTCTTGCTTTATAGCCTTCTTATTCTCTAAAAAATAAGCTTGTATTCTTCATTCGGCGGCGGCGAACGATCATTCGCTGTCGCCGAATATATATTCACCGCCGCCGAACGAACGTTCGCTGTCGCTGAATGAAGTATATATTAGGTAGTGCGGAAATTTACATAGGGTTCAAGAAACATTTGTTTCGGTTTGTTTCGGCTTTTGTCCTTATGGATTGGATGAGGAATCTTAAATATTCGCATGGATGTTTGCGGGATTCATGGGAAATTCCGTACTTTGTACCGAGCCGTTAGAGTGGAAGCTCGGCGGGTTCGTTTTCGTGGAAAAGGCGTTAAAAGATATTATTCCCTTCTTTGAAATCCCCAATTTCGTGCCCGGGAATAATAACAACAGACGCCCATGCTTGTTATAGTTACTTCGAGAGGAGCATCCTATAATGAAGCGTGGGGCTGCTGTTTGTTATCCGGGCAGGGTATGGGGATACCTAAAGGAGGATGACAATGGCTAAGCCTCGCGCTTTTTCTTTGTGTGGATGATAAGGAGCGGTTGATGATTGTAGGGTAAATCAATTATTAATTCAAATAGAATGAGTATGAAAAAACTTTTCTTTCTTTTTGCTTTTCTCGTAGGACTTGGGATAAGTAGTAGTGTATATGCGCAATTGGTGAAGGAGGTAACACTGACCTCGGCCAATACGCTGGCATCCGAGCTAGGTACGGATGTGGGGAAGGTTACGACCTTGAAAGTAAATGGCCCGCTGGGAGCGGAGGACTTTCAGACGATGAAGAAGCAGATGGCGATGCTTCAAGTGTTGGATATGAGTGGGGTGACGGAACTGCCGAAGACTAAGTATTGGAATGGAAAAGAGCATGTAGAGCTTCAAAGTATTCAGGAAGAGGCATTTCAAAATAAGCTGACACTTCAGATGGTGATATTCCCGGAGGTGCTTCAACAGATAAATGACAAGGCTTTTAAAGGTTGTAACAATCTGACGGAGGTGGATTTCTCGCAGGCTACGCAATTGATAATGATATGGGATAATGCTTTTCAGGAGTGCTCTGGATTGAAAATGTTGGATTTGTCGGCCTGTACAGTGTTGGAGCTGATATTAAGATCTGCTTTTTCTAATTGTTGCAATTTGCAGATGGTGGATTTGTCGGGATGTAATAAATTGATGAGGATAGATGGTGAGGCATTTTATTCTTGTTCTTCTTTAAAGACAGTGGATTTATCCTGCTGTTCGGCATTAGAAAATATAGATGGTTTTGGATTTTGTGAAAACTTGACATCTATCAATATGGAGGGCTGCACGGCCTTGACTTGGATTTCCGGTGGAGCGTTTATGAACTGTAGTAAATTATCTAATTTTGATTTTTCTAAACTGCTTGAATTGAAAGGAATAGGCGAAAGTGCTTTTAGAGGTTGTGCTTTGGCTGGTGACATTGTTTTTGCTTCAAGTATCCAGCAAATAGGAGAGAGTGCGTTTTATGGCAATGATGCTATAACCAGTATCGATTTTAGTAAAAGTACACAGCTCACAGTTGTATCTTCGGGAACGTTTAGTTCTTGTCGAAATCTAAAAAAGGTAGATTTTAGTAATTGTGCCTCCTTGAATACGCTGAATATAGGAGCTTTTGACAACTGCCCAGCTTTGGAAGAAGTCGTAATCGATAATGGTTTCTATACCTCTATTGATGGAGTATTGTTCGTGGTAGATAAGGCGAGCTTGTTGTTTTATCCGGCAGGAAAGAAGGAGTTGGCTTATGCGATTCCCTCTACGGTAAAGACTTTGGGAGAGGGTTCGTTTCCTTCCAATGAGTCATTAAAAGAATTAACCATCCCGGAATCTGTACAGACGATTAAGGGAAATGCTTTTAGAGGTAATTCAGAGTACGATCACGAATCATTCTCTAGAAATGGTGCGAAAGTAATCATGCAGTCGGCTACTCCGATCGGCCTTTCCCAATCGATTGGTTTGAAGAATGCCTTTGTGTATGTTCCGAAAGGCTCAGCGGAAGCCTATCGCAAAGCCTCGGTTTGGAGCGAGAGCAAGATCGTGGAGATTGATGCGGATCCGGTAGCCGTGGTCTTGGAGGCGGCAGGTACGCTTGGAACGAAATTGGCAGAGCAAAATATCCCGGTGGCTACCATATTGGAATTGAATATCAACGGCCCGATGAACGCAAGTGACTTCGAGATCATTAAGCAAATGGAGTTATTACAAAAGGTTGATTTGAGTAGCACGGTAATGGAAGATAATATCTTACCGGGTGGGGCGTTTTATCAAGATCGTAATGGGAATATAATTACGTTATCGTATTTGGAGGAGGTGGTTCTTCCTAATACGATAAAGGAGATAGGATGGGCTGCTTTTAGATCTTTACCAGCATTAAAGAAAGTGAATATACCCGAGTCTGTAGAACGGATCGGAAATTCTTCGTTCTCAGGTTGTTCCTGCTTGCAAAAGATCGATTTATCTTCATTGTCTCATTTGATAGAAATCAGTAACAATGCTTTCTCTTCCAGTTCATGCGTGCCTATTTCACTGAAACTTCCGGATGGATTAGAGACTATCGGTAGTTTTGCTTTTTCTAATACAGGTGTCACTTCTGTGGACTTCTCGAATGCGTCCTTGTATAATATAAGTGACAATGCGTTCGGTGAATGTCCGATCACTGGTGCGTTATCATTCCCCGGGACATTACGATCTATTGGTCATTCCGCTTTCGCTTCTGCCAAGGTTTCTTCCATCAAGTTGAAGTCCCCCGATATGGTTTACTTGAGTGAGAATGCTTTCGAATCCGTAGATAAGACTACCTGCAAGGTCTATGTCCCGAAAGGCTTGAATGAGACTTACAAAGCTGACAAATATTGGTCTGCTTTCAAGAATATCGAAGAGTTCGGATATCTGGTTACGACTTCTTACAAAGGCAATGGCCGGGTAGAAGGTGCCGGTGCTTACGAGACCGGCGAGATTGTGACGCTAAAGGCGATTGCCTATGGTGGTGATGTTTATGAGGCCGGCTGTTTCGATGGCTGGTACGAGAATAACAAGAAGATCTCTATCGATCCGGAGTTTACTTTTGTGATGGGTGAGGCCGATCGTTTTTTGGAAGCTCGTTTCTACAGTGAGGTTATGGCTTTTCGTGGAGAAGGAAATCTAATAAATGATGAGAATAAGGTAGACGGCTCTGCTGTCCTTTTATATAATGGTAGCTTGGCCGTTGAAGGCAACGAAGTTTGGAAACCGAAAAACTTTGCTTACTATCGGGATGCTTCCTTGCTGGTTGATTCCGATATACAGACAGAATCGATTACCTGCAATTGGGATGCTTGGAGTAATTATTGGCATTTCATATCTTTCCCTTATAACTTGAAGATGTCTGAAATCAAGCTGACGAGCAGCGACACTCGTTTCGTGGTACGGGAATACGATAGCAAGTCTCGTGCGGACAAGGGAGTGGGCGAGTCGTGGAGACAGCTTTCCGATTCGGAGACCTTGAAGGCGAATACGGGATATATCATCCAGTTCAACAGTAACGATGGGTTACCCGATGGATTTACTACCCAGACCGGTGATATGAAAGCCCTCCTTAATCGGGCGAGCGTGGCGATTCCGTTGAATACCTACGCCTCGGATAATGCCATGAATGCCAATTGGAACTTCGTGGGGAATCCGTATCCCGCCTATTATAGCGTGGAGCGATTGTTCGCTGATGGATTGGACGCTACGGTGACGGTTTGGTCTCCCGATTTGAATAACTACGAGTATTATACGGGGGATGATAAGGAAGCCTACTTGGCACCGCTTACGGCCTTCTTCGTACAAAAGAAGACTTCCAACTTAGTATTCAATCCGGAGGGCCGTGTGGCTGCCCTGCCGAGGGAAACGCAAGCAGCTTCAGCATTACGTAGTGTGGATAACCGTCAAGTTGTCAACCTGCTGTTGGCAGGCGAGAAGGCAAGCGACCGTACCCGTGTGGTATTCAACGAGGCTGCCTCGCTGGAGTATGAGATCGGTCTTGATGCTGCCAAGTTCGGCAGTCCGAATGCGGAGGCCGCCTCTTTCTATAGCTTGGATACGCAAGGGAATCGATTGGCTATCAACGAGCGTCCGGTAGCGGATGGCGTGGTACGCCTTGGATGTGTCCTGCCTGCTAAGGGAAGCTATACGATCTCATTGAAAGAGAAGAGTGGCAAAGGTATTCAGTTGGTGGATAAGCAGACGGGTGCCGTATGCGACCTGAACCAAGAGGCTTATACCTTCGAGGCCGAGGCTGGAACCTTCTCTGACCGCTTTGAGCTGAGAAGCGATGTGGTGACTTCTGTTGAGGCAATCGATGCGTCGATTCGCTGGAACGTGCGAGAAGGCTTGTTGATCGTGTCCGGCTTGCGTGATGTGGAAACTTTGAGTGTATGCGATGCGGCGGGTCGTATTCATTTCGCTGGTAAAGTGACGGATGGTGAGGTACGTATGGCCCTACCTCAGTCTGGTATTTATTACATGACATGGACGACAAAAGCGGGCGAGCGTCAGACTTGTTCCATTAAATGGTAATCGCTATGAGAAAACGATTGTTTCGATATATTACGATGGCTTTGTCTCTTTGGATCTTCCTCGGAGGATCCATCGGGCAAGTCTATGCGCAGGATGAGTTCAATCCGACTCCTCCACCGGAGCCGGGGAAACTAACGCTCTTACTCTCCACGGATCCCCAAGGAGCCGCCTATTTTGAGCAAACGAATCCCTCGGGCATTTATGATACGGGTACGGAAGTAACGGTACGGGCCTATCCGCATACGGATTATGAGTTTGTGGCTTGGCAGTCCGCTGATGGAGAAGAATTGTCCGGCCTCTCGGAATATACCTTCACCCTTACGGAGAAAAACGCTTGCTTGATTGCCAAGCTACGTTTCAACCCGAAGGAGAATCCATCGGAGCCGGGAGATGGTTATTATAATCTGATTACGACCGTCGCTCCTTCCATGGCCGGATGGGTAGAACAGAGTGGTCAAGGTATTTATGAGAATGGCAAAGAGGTGACACTTATCGCCCATGCTTATCCCGATTATGTGTTCGACCATTGGGAGAGCGATGGGAAGAATGTATCGGAAGAGACAACCTATCGCTTCACCATGCCGGGCAAGCATGTGTACCTGCGGGCCGTGTACGACTGGAAGCCGCAAAGTCCTATCGAGCCGGAGATCGGGTATTGCCTTTACGTAAACACTTCCGATCCGGAGGCCGGCTATGTATCGCAAAGCGGAAACGGTATCTATGAGTTAGGGGATGAGGTGACCGTGATCGCCTCGCCTACGAAAGACTATGACTTTATCGGCTGGTATGATGAGGCGGGTATGTGCCTGTCTACCGACATCTCTTATACGTTGACTATTAGTAAGCGAACCACTACGATCGAGGCTCGTTTCAAGAAGAGAGAGGCACCGGTGGATGAGGTGGAGATCGTACCCGGGCCGAATCCGGATGATCCTTCATCTACGGAGAAAGGCGGCGAGGTGGAAGTGATAGGCGAAGCCATTCCCGGCCAAACGGTCGAGATCATCGCGATGCCGAAACCGGGTTATGCTTTTGAAGGTTGGTATTTGGATGGCGTGTTTATCCCGGAGGCGGAGATGAGCCATGAGATCTTGATCGGTAAAGATATGGGTAAGCTAGAGGCTAAATTCCGGGAATTACCCGTTGACTTGGAAGTAGAGGGTGGAGAGAACGGTTGGGCGGAAGTGACTCGCTATCGAGGTGATGTCATTAACTTGAAGGCTGAACCGATCGTAGACCATACTTTTATGGGATGGTACTTGCTAGATCAGTTATTGTCGAAAGCGTTGAATTATGATTTTGATGTCAATATCCTACGTGCGGCCTTGCCCGCTATTCGTGCGGTGTATACCAAAGGTACGGTAGCCAATGAGACGATCGCTAGAGAGGAACTAGTCACGATCGCTTTCTCCGGGAACCAACTCTGCGTGACTGCTCGCCAAGCGATTCGTAGATTGATGGTTTATTCGTTCGAGGGGGACTTATTAGGTACTAACGGCCAAATGGAACAAGGTGATATCTATCGCTTATCCATACGTAGCCCCTTACTTCTCGTTATCGAGGCAACGGATGGTACTCGTATCGTCTGTAAATTATCCTCCGGACGGTAGTCCGTGGCGCGATTTGGATATATGATTCTTTCAATGCCCATTCTAAGGTTCTTATAATGCCCATCGTAAGCCCCTTTGAATGGGCATTGTTAGATGCTTACGATGGGCATTGTAAGAAACGATAAACAAAAAGCCATCCGGCATTCCGCTGGATGGCTTTTCGTATGGCAATAGAATCGGAGAGATTACACTCTCTTTTCTTTGATTCTTGCTTTCTTACCGGTAAGGGCACGCAAGTAGTACAATTTAGCACGACGTACTTTACCGACTTTGTTAACCGTGATGCTTTCGATAAACGGAGATTCGATCGGGAAAATTCTCTCTACACCTACGTTCTCAGACATCTTACGAACTGTGAAACGTTTTTTGTCGCCGTGACCGGAGATACGGATAACAACACCGCGATACTGCTGGATACGCTCTTTGTTACCCTCTTTGATACGGTAAGCTACCGTGATCGTATCACCACTCTTGAATGAAGGAAGTTCCTTCTTCGTAGCGAACGCTTCTTCTGCAATCTTAATTAAATCCATTGTTTATAGCTTTTTAATTGTAATTTATAATGAAACGCAATTTAACGGGCTACATTTCCCGACAGAGATTACGTAAAGCGGGTGCAAAGTAACGAAATAAATATTTGATTCGCAATAGATAGATGCTTTTTTGCTCGCTATTTGATTAAATCTTTTATGTCTACCAAGGATTCAAACCATTGACATCCACCAGCGATTCCCGTTCCTCCTTCCACATTGCTGTAGATCCGGACAGGCTCGGCCAGACCTACATTCGTAAGTCCGCCCATGATACCTTCATTCTCGATGTTTTGTAAAGATAGCAGATATTGGTAATAGGGTTCGGACAGGGAATATAAACGAATATGGCGTTTGGTATAATATTTAGTATCGGACCTGAGTTGTTCTTTTACTTGCAATGTGTATTCCTTTCCGTCGAACAGCTCGTCGGAAAATACCCGTCCCCGCCAATTTACCATCGAGGAGCCGAAAACCTCATCCAAGATACCTTGTTGCTGCGTGAATACGGGATCTACGGAGAAGTCCAACAGGACACCAAGATGGTCGTCATCTCCCCATATCTGTAGAGAATAGTAATTTGATTTACCCGGGGTATCTTGGAAAGTGATTTGATAGATAAGCACATCGTTCTCTTCTATGTAGGAGATATTCCCATCTCCATCGACAAGGGTACCGCCGTTGCCGGTAGCTTCTTTACGGGGAATTATGCGCAGGCCTTTGATTTCGGTCTTGGAAGGAATCTTATCTTCCGCCGAGGCTGTTCCATATTCCGGGGTAGAAGCTACTATCTTTACGGTTTGTCCGGGCTGTGGAACCGTATTCGATATATAAAGCGTATCTGTTACCCATCCACCTCGATCCTCTCCGAGCCAACGAGAAGATTTCCAATAGGAATATTCTTTCCAAGGCATCTCCTCCTTGAAGATCCCGTCTATGTATAATTCCACCTTGGCGTTTCGAATCGTTACGTCCGGCTTGCTCTCTGAGTGAAACCATGTGCGGGATATGCTGGCCATTACGACTGTATCCGGCGAGAAGGCCGAGTTGATCACCATTTTTGGTGTAGTACGATATTCCTCTAGGTCAAACTTCCTGTAACAGGAGGTTAGGAGCAGGCTGGATAATAAGATTGATAAATAGAATATAGGTTTCATGTTCTTTAGAATTTATAAGTATATGATATAGACGGAATGATCGGTAAGAGCGATAACGTCTCGAAATAATGGCTATAGTTTATCCAAGACCGCTTATGGATAGTTATCGGGTTCATCTGGCAATAAGCGTTATATACGCTGATATTCCAGATACCGAGATGGCCGTTCTTTTTAGGTCGATAAATATTAATCCCCAGATCTAAGCGGTGGTAAGCGGGGAGACGTACGTTATTACGCTCCGTGAAATAGTCCAAGCCTCCTTCCGGTAAGAGCGGAGGGACAGGAGTGAGGCCCAAATCCTCGTAATTCTCGAATGCCACCGTAACCCGGTTTCCGGTCATGAAAGTCCAGCTTCCTGTTAGTTCCAATTTCTCGTTGATCTTCCAGTTTGCGAGGATATTCAGCTTATGGCGGTTATCATATTTCGCGGGAAAACGTTTACCATTATTAATCTCGTCGAACTGACGGTCGCTCCACATTAGTCCGTATCCGATCCATCCTGTTATACGCCCCGTCTCTTTCCGGGCGATAAACTCCGCTCCGTAGGCCCACCCCTTACCGGCGGCCAGTTTCTCCTCCCAACCGACGAACGAGGGTAAGAAGTTGTAACCATCTTTATAATCCAGTAGGTGATTCATCCATTTATGATAACCTTCCACCGAGAAGGAATAGTCTTTGTGTAAATTGTAATAAGCGCCGACGGATACTTGATCACTCTCCAATGGCTTCAGCTTCTTGCTGACCGGCATCCACATATCGGTAGGGAGACTCATATAACTTTCGCTGATCTGATGTACGTATTGATTCATCCGGGCGTATGAGGCCTTAAGGCTTAGATCCCTCGTGAGCAGGAAGCGTACGGATAAACGAGGGTCTAAGGAGACATATGTCTTCTTTTGTATATTATACATGTTCAGGCGTAATCCGGCGTTAACCCGGACAATGGGAGATATCGCCCAGTCATCTTCGGCGAAAACAGCCAACTCATTCGCTGAAAGGCGCTCGTCTCCGGTAGTTCGTTTGGTCGGAGACAAATTCTCGGAGGTCTTTTCCTCGATATATTCCGGGCTGAAACGATGGTAAAGATAGTCGGTGCCATAACGGATATGATGTGCCGGGGTAGGAATATAGTCGAAGTTCGCATGGACTCCGAAATCATTGATACCGTTTCGGGTTGAGGTCTCGATAAAACGTGAAGAATAATCTTTGTCACCCTCGGTTCCGTAGTATTGTGAAGTCTCTTGTTTTAGTTTGGATTGATAATGGGAATAAGCCAAGGTGACGGTACCGAACATCTTGTTGTTAAACACATACGACCAGCCGGAAGATAATGCGATGTTACCCCAGCGCATCTTTCCAAAGTCCTTGTTCTCGAAAGGGGTTATATCATCACCTACGGAGAACTCGGAACTTCCTCCTTTTAGGAAATCCTGTCCGAAATAGAAATTAACGTAAGCTTGGCTCCGGTCATTGATATGGTGGTTTACTTTTAGGTTCAGATCGGTAAAAGCATAGCGTGCGCTGAATTTCTCCCCATTCTTTTTCTGAATTTTATTGTAGATCGCCAAACCCGGTGCGGACAAGCCATCCAGCCAAGAGCGACGGAAGGAGGCGTTGAACGAAGTCCGGTCTTTAATGATCGGCCCTTCGAAATTTAAGTTACCTGAGGTCAATCCTAGCATGGCGCTACCATGGTACTCTTTCATATTGCCATCTTTAGTATGCACATCCACTACGCTGGAAAGCCTTCCCCCATAGCGGGCGGGGAAAGCGGATTTCCGGCTGATACGCCGGGTTGGGTTTGCAGGGCTTTGATCACATCGGCCTCACCGAATAAGGTCGGGATGGTTTTGATCATCTTCCGGGTTATTTTAATCGTTCCCATCTGAGAGGCTTGTATCGGGTTTTGTGTGTCATTACTACCGGTAACGACAACTTCGGCCAATGCCTCACCGCTTTCCAGCAGAATTTCCATCACGGTATCCCGTTCGAGCGGTTGGAATGTATGTGAGAAACGTCCGTATCCGATGTAGGAAGTCTCCAGACGGACTACCCCGACCGGTAAGGTTAGGCTGAAGAAACCGTGGTTATTGGTAGCCGTGCCCCTTTGTGTGCGGGAGTCATAAACGGAGGCCCCGATTAGATACTCCGTAGTCGCTTTATCCCGTACGAATCCGCTGATGGTTACTGAGCGGGGGCGTTTCTTCAAGATGATGTGGGTACCGTTTATCTGATAAGACAGAGGGAGCTTTTGGAATAGCCGGGTAAGGCATTCCGATATGGATTGGTTATCAGATTTGAATGTAATCCGGGAAATGCCTTTGAGAATAGAAGGATCGTAGGAGAATGTCATGCCTGTTTGATGCTCTATTTTTTTCATGATTTCTTGGATCGGCTCTTGTTTAGCCTCGATACTGAGAGTCGGCGCTTGTCCCCAAGCGCTTGATTGAAAGCCGAAGATAATCAAGATTATGAGTAGTATTAGCTTCATGAAGTACTTCATTTTTTATTACGAGACAGGAAAGATAGTAAAAACCCCTATCACAATTCACGTTACTATTGCGATATTTTCTTATTTTTGGAGAGTAATAATGATAATGTTGTGATGAGACAGATTGGAATCTTGCTTTTGTGTTGTATTTCCCTTTTATCGAGTGGGGCGCAAACAGTCCCGAACCTTTATCGTGCGGTGGATCAGGAAAAGATGAATCATTGGGTTGATTCCGTGTTTGACGCTATGAGTTATGATGAACGGATCGGGCAGTTATTTATGGTTATAGCGAATCCTAAATCCGATAACCGGAATATGCAACGGCTCATGCGTTACGTGAACGATATCAAGATCGGGGGCATCTTATTCCATAAAGGGGATCCGGTGATGCAGGCGGAGGTGACCAATCGTTTGCAAAAGGCTTCCCGGATTCCGATGTTGGTCTCTTTGGATGGGGAGTGGGGACTTTCCATGCGATTAAGTGGAACCACCCGTTTCCCGAAAAACATGATGCTAGGCGCTATCGAGGACAATGCCTTGATCGAGGAATATGGAAAAGAGGTGGGACGGCAGTGCCGGGAAATGGGAATTCATATAAATTTCGCTCCGGATATGGACGTGAATAGCAATGTGGATAATCCCGTGATCGGCCTGCGTTCGTTTGGCGAGAATCCGGAGGCTGTGGCGGAGAAAGGTATTGCTTACGCAAGAGGATTGGAAAGTACGGGCATCTTGTCTGTCTCCAAACATTTCCCCGGACATGGAGATACTTCTGAGGACTCGCACGAGACATTACCCGTCGTGCGCCATAACCGGGCCCGCTTGGATAGCGTGGAACTTCTTCCTTTTAAACGTTATATATATGATGGGTTCGCCGGGATAATGACGGGACATCTTTATGTTCCGGCATTGGACAAAAGTCATAAGCCGGCTTCTTTCTCTAAGGCGGTAGTGACGGATCTATTACAGAAAGAACTCGGTTTTCAAGGTCTGTGCTTTACGGATGCTTTAGCGATGAAAGGGGCTTCCACAAAGAAAACGGATAATCCTTCGGTGAAGGCTTTGCTTGCGGGGAATGATATCTTGCTCGCTCCGGCCGCTCCAATCAATGATTTTACGGCCGTGAAAGAGGCTATCGAGGAAGGGGTATTGGATCTGGAAGCGATCGAGGCCAAGTGCTTGAAAATATTAAGGTACAAATATATCGCTGGATTGAATGCCTATAAGCCGGTCGAAACAAAAGGCTTATCGAAACGTTTGAACTCTCCGCATGCGGCATGGATGGCGGCGAAGTTGAATTCGGAGGCTATTACCGTTTTGAAGAATGAGGATACGATCTTACCTCTTAAACAGTTGAATAAGAAAAAGATAGCGGCGCTCTCGATTGGAGACGGGGTTGGTAATGAATTCCAGAAAATGCTGGGCGAATATGATTCGATCGCTTGCTTTAGCATTGGACGGCGTTCTACGGCTGCCCAAGTCCAGCAGGTTTATAATAAATTGCAAAAATACGACGTGATCATTTGTGGCGTACATACGATTCGCATTCCCGAGAGTTTAGCGTTGAGGCAGTTGGCCGCGAAGAAAGAGTTGGTCTATGCTTTCTTTACCTTACCATATGCTTGTAAGGAATATAAGAAGTCGATCGAGAAGGCGAAGGCGGTCGTGTTGGCTTACGAGGGCACTCCCTTAGCGCAGGAATATGCGGCCCAAGTGATATTCGGTGGTATTGCGGCGAAAGGGAAACTTCCGGTTTCGATTCCGGGATTGTATTATGCGGGTACTGGTATTTTTACGGAAAAGACTCGTTTGGGGTATCACCAGCCAGAAGAGGTGGGAGCGAATCCGGACCGTTTGGATGTAATTGAGTCGATCGTTAAAGAGGGATTGGATGAGAAGGCTTATCCCGGATGCCAAGTGTTGGTTGCGAAGGACGGCATGATTATCTATAATAAATCGTTTGGTTATTTTGATTACGAAAGTAGGCAGCCGGTCACGGAGGCGTCAGTTTATGACTTGGCTTCGGCATCGAAGGCGGCGGGGACTTTATTGGCAGTCATGAAAGCGTATGATGAGAAGAAATTCACCTTGAACAATAAGATCTCCGATTTTATACCGGAGTTGAAAGAGTCTAATAAAAAGGATTTATCGATAAAAGAGTTACTATATCATCAATCGGGAGTGACTCCAACTATTAATTTCTATCTGGATGCTATTGATAAGGATAGTTATAAAGGCAGTTTATATAGTTCGGCGAAGAACGCCACGCACCCGGTTCGTTTTGACGCTAAAACGTATGTCCGGAATGATTTTAAATATCTTCCGGATATAGTATCAGATACACGGAAACCCGGATTTACGACTGAGGTAGCCCGTAATTTCTATGTGAGTGATTCCTTTAAAGATACGATCCTTCAAGATATCAAGAAATCCCGTTTGGGTACGAGAGGTAGGTACGTATATAGTTGCGTGAATTTCATTATGCTGAAAATGATGGTGGAAAATCTGATGAAATCTCCGATGGACCAGCTTCTTCGGGATGATTTCTACAGTGGGTTAGGGGCTTGGCATACCACTTATAATCCGTTGAAGCGAATGGACACCTTGCAAATTGTACCTACGGAACAAGATGGGTTTGTCCGCCGTCAATTGCTTCGCGGATATGTGCATGATGAGGCGGCCGCTTTTCAAGGGGGTGTTTCTGGAAACGCTGGATTATTTTCGAACGCTAATGATCTGGCGAAGGTGCTCCAATTGATGCTAAACCAAGGGACTTATGGCGGCGAGCGCTATCTTTCTTTGGAAACCAGCCGTTTGTTTACACAAAGTAAGAGCCCGACTTGCCGTAGAGGGTTAGGCTTTGATAAGCCGGTGATTGGTAATCCGAAAGCCTCGCCTTGTGGGGCTTTGGCTCCCGCCTCGGTCTATGGACATACAGGATTTACGGGTACTTGTTTTTGGATAGATCCGGATAACCAGCTTATTTATATATTTTTGAGTAACCGGGTGAATCCTAGCCGGGCAAATAATAAACTGGGATCGCTTGATATACGTACTCGCATACAGGATGCGATCTATAAGGCGATTGATAGGAAAAGCCAAAAAGATTTGTAATTTTGTGACAGTTTTGACAGATAAGGTATTAATTAAAAAGCAAGTATATGTTATACGGACATGGTGATGATTTTTATAACGCAAAGAACGAGGTAAAGATAAACTTTAGCTCGAATGTGTGGCACGGAGCTAATTTAGATAAACTGAAGGAACATTTGATCGAGCATTTTGATAAGTTGACTCGTTATCCGGAGCCGGATGCCGCAACTTTGAAAAGATTGTTGGCCCGCCGGTATGAGATCAAAGAGGAGAATATCGTAGTGACGAATGGTTCGATCACCGCTTTTTATTTGTTAGCGCAAGCTTGGCGAGGAGCGAAATCCATGATCGCTATTCCTTCTTTCTCTGAATATGAGGACGCTTGCCGTTTGCATGAGCATGAGATCTCTTTCTTCCCGACATCGGACGATTTATCAGAGTTATCCTTGGAGGGACAGGATTTCTGTTGGATTTGTAATCCGAATAATCCGGATGGAAAGCTGATCCATCGTACGGAGCTTCTCCGTTTGATCTCAGCGAATCCGCAGACTACCTTCATTATAGATCAGGCATACGTGGCTTTTACGACGGAAGACATGCTAAAGCCGAGTGACGTGAAAACGCATAAGAACTTAATCCTTGTCCAGTCTATCTCGAAGGCTTATAATATCCCTGGCTTGCGTATCGGTTATCTGGTCGCTTCTCCAGAGATCGCGGAGAAAGTGAACAAGTATATCATACCTTGGTCGGTAAATGCTATCGCTATCGAGGCAAGTAAATATATCTTGATCCATCCGGCGCAATTTACGTTGCCGATCCGTAAATGGCAGCGTGAGACTGCGGATTTTATTTATCAATTAAATAAATTGGATGGCTTGGAGGTAATCCCGACCTCTACGACTTTCTTCCTTGTCCGTTTGAAGAAGGGTACAGCCGCTGATTTAAAGCAATTCCTTTTAGATAATTACGGAATCTTGATCCGTGACGCTTCGAATTTCCGGGGCTTGGATGAGACTTATCTACGGCTCTCTACCCAGAAAGCTGATGAGAACCAGCTTTTACTTGAGGGGGTAAAGATTTGGTTGGACCAACGATAAACGACTATGAAGGGGAGGGGGGAACCCCTTCCTGTTAAAAAAGCCAGCCGATAAATAGAGGTAGGTAATCTTTTAGCTCTGTCTTTAGAAGTTCTGTTGCCTTGTTCTTGTATCTTTCCACGGTTCGTATGGATATTTGCATTTCCTCTGCGATTTCTCCATAGCTCTTATTCTCGAAACGATTCTTCTCGAATGCGAGCCGATAGTTCTCCGGTAGCTTGTCAAGGGCTTGTCTTAATAACGTTTGCAGTTCTTCCCATGTGTAGAGTTCCTCACTACTTTCCGCATAGATCGGGATTTGTTCTTGGATGAGCGATTCGTAATATCTTTCATGGTTGCGTTGCAGATAATTTAAGCAGTGATTTCTGGCGCAAGTGACGAGATAGCTACGTGCGGAGGTCTTTACTGAGATACGGCTGCGATTTTCCCAAATTGCGAAAAACACGTCCTGCACGATATCTTCTCTTGTTTCCTTATCTGTGATAAAGCGTTTGGCGTACATACAAAGTGCCGGATAATATAACTCGAATAAGCGGTGGAAGGCGAGCCTATTATCTTCAGTCGTAATTTGTTCTAAAAGTAAATCGACATTAATAGCCTTGGTATGATTTCTTTCCATGATGGGGCAAAGGTATATATTTTTGAAGAGAACAAAATTAAAAAAACTCATTTTCGCTGTCGTGTTTTTCTTTAGAGTGTGTCTCTATAAGTAAAGGAAGAAAATATATGGAAAGAAAGGTAGAACATAAAAGTGTGTCACGTCAGGTACAGGAAATTAAAGCCTTGTCTGAGGACATATTAGAGTATCGGTCGATTGACGTGCAAAAGGCATGGCTACGAATGGAACGTCGGGTAGGGCGGCAAGCTGTCAGACGAACTTTGTCGCTGCTTTTTACTCGTGCGGCAGTTATATTGGTGCTTCCGTTGTTATTTTCTTCGTTACTTTTCTCCTATTTGTATTATGCCACAAGATATGACGAGAAGTCTCAGCCTGTCGTTTATGCTGAGGTTAACTCCCTGCCCGGAACGATTACTCGGTTTGTGTTGCCAGACCAGTCTGTCGTATGGTTGAACTCGGGTAGTAAATTGACCTATCCGTCGGTGTTCGAGGAGAAAGAGCGCAAGGTGTTACTTTCCGGCGAAGGATATTTCGAGGTGGAGGCCGATCCGGAACATCCCTTTTGTGTATCAACTTCCGAAGGTTTACGGGTGGTGGCCTATGGAACAAAATTTAATGTCAATGCCTATGCTGACGAACCTTTTATAGAGGCCGTGTTGGAAAAAGGAAAGATTGACGTGATCCGGAATGATGAACGTATCCGATTGGAGCCGAACAAACAGGCGGTATTGGATAAGGAGAGCGGTACTTTCAGTGTTTCTGCGGCCAACCTGGAGGAGAAAATGGATTGGAAAGGAGGACGGATAGTTTTCCGGAATACTTCTTTGGATAAGGTGTTGAAACGATTGGAGAAACGATATAACGTGGAGATCGTATTGCATAAGAGCGGGAATGCGGAGTATAAATATCGGGCGACCTTCACTACGGAGACTTTGGAACAGATCTTGGATTATTTGAAACAGACTGCTCCTATCGAATGGACATCACGAGAGCCTTCGCAACGTCTGGATTCCTCGTTTGTTCGCCGGAGGATCGATGTTTATCAAAGATAATAGGAAATCTATACTAATATATTGTGTAATCATTAAATCTGTATGCTCATGAGCACATTTCATTTACGTAAGAGAAATCTTGCGCGGTGTTTACCTAATTCGGGCCGTATACTGAAACTTAGTACGGCATTTACATTTTTGACAGCTTTCCAGCTATATGCGGGAACATCTTCTTCGCAAGGAATGACACTTTCCTTGTCGCTGAAGAACGCAACGGTAGAACAAGCGATTGATCGGATCGAACAGGAGACTGGTTATTCTTTCTTGTATTCCAATCATGTCCTAGACACGAACCGTCTTATCAGTTTGAATGCTAGCAATAAGGATATAAATGTGGTCTTGTCACAGGTTTTCGACAATATGGGGGTCGAATACAAGATTGTGGATAGGCAAATCATTTTGTCGCGTAAGGTGGAGTCCGCTCCTGTCGTACAGCAACAAGGCCGTAAGGTACAGGGTGTCGTATTGGATTCGAGTCAAGAACCGATCATTGGTGCGAATGTCTTGGTGAAAGGAACCTCTATTGGTACAATCACGGATATTGATGGTCGTTTCACGTTGGAAGTACCTGATAATGCGGTACTGGTCGTTTCTTATATCGGTTATTTGTCTATGGAGCTGACTCCGGGCTCGAAGACGGATCTGACGATATCTTTGAAAGAGGATTCGCAAAACTTGGACGAGGTTGTAGTGGTAGGTTATGGCGTTTCTCGTAAAAAGGACTTGACGGGTGCGGTTTCGGTCTTGAAGATCGATGACTTGAAAGATACACCGGTATCCAGCGTAGACCAAATGATGCAAGGTAAATTATCTGGCGTGAACGTGATGCCGGATAATATGCCGGGTGGTGGTGTCGCTGTCCGTATCCGTGGTTATAGTACGATTCGTAACAATGACCCTCTTTATATCATTGACGGTATTCCCGTGGATGGGGGAATCAATTTCTTGAATCCGAATGATATAGAGTCCATGCAAGTATTGAAAGATGCTTCCTCTGCTTCTATTTATGGAGCGCGTGCCGCCAATGGTGTTGTTATCATTAATACGAAAAAGGGAAAAGAAGGACAATTCAATGTGAATTTAGATGCGTACTTTGGTGTACAAAAAGCGGCTAAACAATTGAAGATGTTGAATGCGCAGCAATTTGGCGATATGTTGTGGCAAGCGATGAAAAACGACGGAAAGACACCTTCACACGATGTTTATGGAAACGGTGATCAAGCGGTTGTGCCCGAATATCTGGATAAAGATCATAAGATTCCTTCTGATGACGTGGATTGGGTAGATGAGATTTTGCGTGCCGCTATCGTTCAATCCTATAACCTTTCCTTCACGAAAGCCGATAAGAAATCCAATCAATTGTTTTCTTTGGGGTATTATGATCAGCAGGGATTGGTGAAGTTAAGCGATTTCAAGCGTGTGAGCGGTCGCTTTAATTCCGAGTATAAATTGTTCGATGACCATCTTCGTATCGGGGAGAATATTTCTCTTTCTCATTCTTGGGGTACTAGTGTCTCCAATAATGCGGCGTTGGGAGGAACTTTGTATGAGGCCTATAAGTTCCAGTCGATCACACCGGTGAAGAACTTGGAGGATGAATATGCGGGAAATGTCTTTTCGGATATTCCTAACCCGATGGGAAAGTTGCATAGAAATAAGGATAACAAGGATAAGAAGAGCCGCTTGGTGGGTAATTTGTACGCAGAGCTGCACTTGTTTGACGGATTTATGTTCAAGACTTCTTTTGGTGCAGACTATAATAATCTATACAGACGTTCTTTTAGCCCTAAATATGATGAGATCAACGCTTCTGAGAAATTAAGTGGTTTGTCTAACCGGAATGCATGGAACTTCAACTGGGTGTTCACGAATACCTTGAACTATACCAAGACATTTGGCGATCATACGATCAATGCATTGTTGGGTATGGAGTCGTTGAGAAACCGGTATGAGTATTTTACGGCTTCGAGAGATGGTTTCCCTTCGGATGATCCTAACTTCCATTTCTTGGATGCGGGCGATGTAGGAACCCAAAAGAACTCAGGGTCTGCCACGGAGTATAGCATGGTCTCTTATTTCGGCAAGATCGATTACAATTATCACGATCGTTATTTGGTCGCTTTCACTTTGCGTCGGGATGGATCTTCCCGTTTGGGGAATAATAAGTGGGGTAACTTCCCGGCCGCTTCGGTGGGATGGCGTATCAGTAATGAGCCATTCTTTGATGTGGAGGCTATCAATAACTTGAAGCTTCGTGTCGGTTGGGGACAAAATGGTAACTCAGATGTTCCTTCTTACGCAACGATCGATTCCTATAAGAGTAGTTCATCTACCTCGAATTATCCGATTGATGGAAGTCAAAGCTCTGTGGATTTAGGATTTGTGCAGACTCGTAATGGTAACGCTAATTTGAAGTGGGAGACGACCACTCAAACCAATGTTGGCTTGGACTTAGGTTTTTTAAGCGGTGACTTGAATTTGACATTGGACTTCTTTAATAAGGACACCAAGGATTTGTTGTGGCGTAGAGCCTTACCAGCTTCGATCGGAGGAACGAACATGACGGTTTGGGATAACGTCGGAAAGATGAATAACAAGGGTTTTGAGATGGAGGTGAATTATCAGAAACAGATCAATCAAGATTTTGGCTTCTCTGTAGCATATAATTTCTCTATCATCAAGAATAAGATGACAGAGCTGAATGGCGTGGATTATATTGGTCTTTCCAGCAGCGAACTTCATGGACGAAACTTTGACCAAGAGACCTCTCGTTCGGCGGTAGGACAACCGATCGGCTCTTTCTTCGTGTATGAGGCAGATGGCTTGTTTCAAAACGACGCAGAGATCCAAAACTATAAGAATGATAAGGGCGAGCTGTTGCAACCGAACGCTAAACCTGGCGATATCCGCTTTAAGGACTTGAACGGTGATGGAGTAATCAATAGCGAGGATCGTGATTTTGTAGGTAGCCCGCTGCCTGATTGCAGTATGGGTCTAACGCTTGGGTTCAATTATAAGAACTTTGATATAAGTGCGTTCTTCCAAGGGGTATTTGGTAACGAGGTTTATAATTTGACAAATTATTTGGGTGAGTTCTATAATCAAGCTCAGTATAATAAAAACTCTACGATTCTGGATGCTTGGAGACCGGATCATACGAATACGGATATACCACGTGTAACATTGGATGACCCGAATAATAATATCCGGCCTTCTACTTATTATATTCATAACGCTTCCTTCGTTCGTTTGAAGAATTTGAAGATTGGTTATACCTTGCCGGATCGGATCACATCTAAATTGAAATTGAAACGTACCTATATTTATTTACAAGGACAGAACCTGTTTACGATAACGGGCTATAATGGTATTGATCCGGAGGTGGGTTTACAGAGCTATTCTTCCGAGAACCGAAATTTGGATATGGGTGTTGATCGTGGCGTATACCCGTTGCCAAGGACATTCACCTTAGGAGTTAATGTTAATTTTTAATTGAAAATCTGATGTACGATGAAAAAGATAGTTAGTTTAGTTGTTGCGGCTTTAGTGATGTGCTCTTGTGCCGATTCTTTTCTTTCTGAGGAGCCTGTAGGAGAATTTATGCCCGAGCAGGTAGAAAGTGAGGAAAACATAGAGGGAATCGTGATAGGTGCTTATGCGGTATTGGATGGATATTATGCTTCGGATGCGATCAACTCCGGTTGTTCGAATTGGCAGTTTGGGGATGTCGTATCTGACGATGCCTATAAAGGGGGTGGAGGTACCGGTGACCAAAACCAGATTCACTTGATGGAAATCTTTAATGCCAATCCGACGGGTATCGATTTTGAGGCTCGTTGGGCTGCTCTTTATGAGGGTGTAAAGCGTTGTAATCAAGCGATTCGTTTGTTGAGCAATAGTACGGTAAAGAACAAAGAGCAACGTTTGGCGGAAATGCGTTTCTTGAGAGGACACTATTATTTCAACTTGAAAGTCATCTATAATTTGATCCCTTGGATTGATGAGACGGTGGTTGATCCGAATGAGTATCATACGAAATCGAATATGGAGTTTACGTCCGACCAGCTATGGGAAAAGATTTTGGGGGAATTCTCTGCTGCTTATCAAGTCTTGCCGGAAAGCCAATCAGATTATGGACGTCCTACCAAAATGGCGGCAAAAGCTTATATGGCTAAGGTGTATTTATATCAGTCGAAATGGAAAGAGTGCCTAAGTGCTTGTGATGAGGTGATCCAGTCCGGGAAATATACGCTGTATCCTGATTTTAGGGAAGTGTTCTTGCCGGAGAATGATAACAACTCAGAAATTATTTTTGCGGTTCAGTTATCTATTAACGATGGAGCGTCCAGTAATCAAAACGGAAGTTATGGCGATCGTTTGTTACCGCCGGGAGGTCCTTATCCAACTTATGGATTCTTGCGGCCGACCCAGAATTTGGTAAATGCTTATAAGACGAATGAAAACGGCTTGCCTTATAATGATGGTAAGGATGTGGCGGAAAGCGACTATGTGGATGTTCGTTTGGATCATACCTTGGCTCGGCCAAATATTCCGTTTATGGATGTACAGGTGTATGATTGGACTCCAAGAGAGGCTAGCGTATATGGCCCGTATAGTCCGAAGAAACGTCTGGTATCGTTGAACTCTACCCATTACTCTCCGATATGGCCATATGTGAATGCGTTGAATTTTTACGTGATTCGTTATGCGGATTTGCTGTTGTGGAGAGCTGAGGCCGCTATCGAGACCGGTGATTTGGAGACTGGACGTAAGTATATTAATAAAATTAGGGAGCGTGCAAAGAATACACAGCATGTCAAGCTGTGGGATGATCAGTCGCAAGATGCCGCTAATTATAAGGTGGAGATTTATACCGAGCCATTTAAGTCGAAAAATGAGGCTGTGCAAGCATTGCGTATGGAAAGACGTTTAGAGATGGCTCATGAGGGTATCCGCTTCTTTGATTTAGTGCGTTGGGGTATTGCGGATGAGGTTCTCAATGTGTATTTTGAGAAAGAAAAAACATTCCGTTCCCACTTGCAGAATGCTCGCTTTGTAAAAGGAAAGCATGAGTATTTTCCTATACCTCAATCTGTTATAGATATTTGTGGTGCTGAGGTAATGAAACAGAATCCGGGTTATTAAAGTTTTATGAATGGTTGAAAGAAAAGGCAGTGCCCGTTTGGGGCTGCCTTTTTTATTATTTTTGTATAGAGATGAAACAATTGAGATTTCTTTTATATCTGTTGAGTTGGGTTGTTTGCTGTGAGCTATCTGCGACTCCCCATAATATCGCTTCTTTGGCGAAAGTCTCTTGCTCTTCTGCGTTAACGCAGGAACAAGGTTGTGAGAATGTAGTGGATCAGGTGATTCGTATTGCAGGAAAAGGAGAGTGGGTCGCTAAAACAAAGTTGGACTTCCGGGGGCGGGTGTATCCCTATCCTTGGATTCAATTGGATTGGGAAGAGCCCATTTATACGAATCAAGTCATATTATATGATCGGGTAGATAAGGACAGCCATACGGCGGCCGGTACGTTGTTCTTTAGCGATGGAAGCTCAATCACGGTCAACCAGATTCCTAATGATGGAGCACCGAAAGTGGTGACGTTTGAGACTAAAAAAATAGAATGGCTTCGTTTTCAGGCGACAGATGGGGAAGGACGAGATTTAGGTTTGTCTGAGATAGAGGTTTATCCCGCACCAGAATCTTATACAGATTATGTCTCATGGGTTAATCCGTATATCGAGACGGCTAAGGGGCGGTATTTTTTCTTTGTTACAGGAAGCTTGCCTTTTGGAATGATCAGTTCCGCTCCGTTAACCCGTAATATCAATCAGGGAGGAGGAGGTTATAATTATAACTCTACAACGGTATTAGGTTTTCCGCAAATTCATAATTGGATGATTTCTGGCTTGTCTCTGATGCCAGTAAAAGACGAGGTAGATGTCTGTGGAGGGGATAAGGCTTGGCGTTCTTCTTTCTCCCATGAGGGTGAGATCGTTCAACCCGGCTATCATCGTTTATTTTTGGATTCCTACAAGATATGGGTGGAACAGACCGTTACGGATCGAGTGGGGCTTTATCGTCTTACGTATGCGGAAGATGGTTTGGCGAAGGTTTTGGTGAACTTGGGAGGTCATATTGCTACTTCTACTTTGTTGAATGCTCATGTGACTAAAGTGAGTGATACGGAGATCTCCGGATATTTTGATACAGCCGGTCGTGTATGGGGCGGTGTGGATGTTGCGAAAGTGTATTTTGTCGTTCAATTCAATAAGCCAATCGAGGCATTGAATGGTTGGATGGGCGATAAGAAGGAAATGGGAGTTGGACATTTTACGGGTTCTTCCGAATTAATTACCGTGCCTAAATCCTCTTTTAAACAATCTCCTTCTTCTGGCGTAGAAGCTTGTTTTGGATCTTTTAAGGCTGGTGATGAGCTGTTGTTGAAGACCGCGATCTCTTATGTGAGTGAGGAAAACGCCCGTGAGAATATAGAGCGGGAATGTAAACATTGGGATTTTGATCAAGTTAAGAGTGCGTCCGAGCGTATTTGGAATGAGTGGTTGGGAAAAATTGATGTGCAAGGTGGTTCTTTTCAGCAAAAGACCAAGTTTTATACCGATTTGTGGCACATATTGTTGGGGCGCCATAAGATAGATGATAGCAATGGCGAGTATCCGGATTATTTGTCCGGAGGAGAACGTATTGGAAAACAAACAAGGATACATACGATTGCTCCTAAATTCCAAGTACGGACTTTGCCTAAAGATAAAACAGGAAAATCAAGGTTTCATATGTATAATTCAGATGCTCTATGGTTGACACAGTGGAATTTAAACACGTTGTGGGGACTGGCGTATCCTTCTGTTTTAGACGAGTTTTCCGCTTCTTTTATCGAATATGACAAGAATGGAGGTCTATTACCTCGTGGGCCGTCCATAGGGTCTTATACTTATATTATGACGGGCTGTCCGGCTACCTCCTTGATTACTTCCGCTTATCAGCGGGGGGTGTTTCATAAATGGTCGCCCAAGGAGGGATATGCGGCTATGAAAAGGAATCATGAGAAAGGTGGTATGCTTGCCTTTGATATGGATAAAGAGTTGGAGTTCTATATTAAACATGGATATTGCCCAGAAGAGGCTGGCTTGACTATTCAATGGGCCTTTGAGGATTGGGCTTTGGGAGAAATGGCGAAAGCTATGGGAAAACTCAAGGATTATAATTATTATAGAAATCGTTCCTTGGGCTGGCCTGCGTCTTGGCATCCGGATTTGAGGTTGATGATGCCTAGAAAAGAAACAGGAGAGTGGGTCCATTTGGATCCTTTGTCCGAGCGTGGGTTTGTACAAGCCAATGCTTGGCAGGCTACTTTTGGATTATCTCATGACATTGAAACATTGGCTCGCTTGATGGGAGGTAATGACAGCTTAGCTACTCAATTGAATTATGTGTTTGAGATGTCGAAAAATGCAAGATTCCTGTCTAGTTATGTTAGTTATGCCAATCAACCCGGTTGCTCGAATGCGCACGTTTTCTCACATGTAGGAAAGCCTTGGCTGACTCAATATTGGGTGCGTCAGGTCGCTAAACAGACCTATGGTGATATTACGCCAGAGCGAGGCTACGGCGAAAATGATGAAGATCAAGGACAGATGGCTGGAATAAGTGCACTGATGGCTATGGGATTATTCAGTTTGGATGGAGGCTCTGCCTATAATCCGATGTATGATATTACAAGCCCTGTTTTCAATGAGATTACGATTCGATTGGATTCTCGGTATTATAAAGGGAACGAGTTTAAGATTAAAGTACATGATAACTCCCCAGAGAATTGTTATATCCAGAAAGCTTCTTTGAACGGAGAGATGTATCATAAATATCAATTGCCGCATACCGTATTTGAGCAAGGTGGCCTTTTGGAATTATGGCTTGGCGATAAACCAAACAAGGAATGGGGAACTCAATAACGATTTGGGCATATCTCTCAATTTGTGTGATGATTCAAAAAAAGGATGTGCGTAACAATGAGGCACATCCTTTTTCATTTCCTTTTAAATCTAAGTAGCGTGTATTATTCTACTCGTTTGTTGATTACGATATGACCAAAATAGCCAAGGAGAACCAATCCCAGACCTGTAAGTAGAATACTATTTGTCATACCACCGGTAAAAAACGGTACAGCCAAAACTGCCGCACCAATAATGAGTACGATCACTCCTAGATTTTTAATTAACTCATTCATGGTTATAGATATTTTATAATTATTTTCTTTTCTACCGCAAATAAAGCAATAATAACCCGATCGTGAAAATATTTTCGGAGAAAAATAATGAAACGATTGAAATTAGCTTCTATATTTGTGTTATAATATAGTTACGTATGGGAAGAATACTTTACATAGTTTATTTGTGGCTGTTTTTTGTACCTGTATTTCTGGTACTGACTATACTTACGGCTGTGACGGTTATCATCGGTTGTCTATTGGGGGGAGAGAAAATCTTCGCTTATTATCCGGGTATGATCTGGTCTCGATTGACTTGCTATCTGGCGCTTTGTCCGGTGACGGTAAAAGGGCGTGAGCATATAGACCGGAAACAATCGTATGTTTTCGTAGCTAATCATCAAGGCGCGTTTGATATTTTCTTGATATATGGTTTCTTAGGCGTTCCCATTAAGTGGGTGATGAAGGCGGGTATCGCTAAGATTCCGTTTGTCGGGGCTGCTTGCCGTGCCGCCGGTTTTATCTTTGTCGATAATTCTACGCCGAAGGCCGCCGCTCGTAGTGTTTTGGAGGCGGAGCGTTGTCTTCGAAACGGGGCTTCCGTGGTTGTTTTTCCGGAAGGTTCGCGTACGTATGACGGGAAAATGATCCGTTTCAAGAAAGGGGCTTATCAAATGGCGCTAGATCAGCATTTGCCTATTATTCCGATCACCTTAAACGGGCCGTTTGATGTCTTGCCGATCGGGTCGTTGAATGTCCATCGTCATCGGATGGAGATGGTGATCCATCCGGCGGTTTCTACCGAGAATATAGACACTTCCCACAAAGGAATGCAAGCGTTCGCTGATCAGACTCAAGAAATCATAGCATCTGCCTTGTGGGAAGAATATAAATAATTTAGGTTATTATTTCCAGCTTTTCAAGATGCCACGTTTCGCTACTTTCAGGCTGAATCCGAAGTTATCGCCGAACATGGAACCGGCATCAGCTGCCAAAGACCCTGTAAATTCCCATCCCGATAAACGGGGATGTTGATAAGAGATATCTAAAAGTCCGGAAGCTCCTCTTTTCTTGCTAAGGAAAGGGGTGGCATGTCTACCCCAACTATTCATCACGGTGACTAATACCCGATAAGATACTTGTGAGGAGATAGCGCCTTCCGCACCGAAATGCCAGTCACGAACACGGTTGTTCTTGAATCCTAATGAACCGTTCTCGTTATACTCCGGACTTGGGATCAGAGGAGAACCTATCGCCCGGTTAAAATAAGAGGCTCCGGTAGTGTATTCTCCGTTGTTATAATAATCATCACCACCGCCACCTACGCCGGGATGTAGGTCGTGATCAAAATCGATGAAGTGGAACTGTCCGCTTTGGTCTCTTGTAACCAGATACTCCACGACCACCTTACGCAACCACGGGAATTTTGGTAAATCCAATTGTCCTCCCCATAATCCGTCGGTATTGTTTACGAATATCATACCGGATTTATCCTCGAAGAAATGTTGGTAATAGGCGGATACTTGCCAGTTAGGTTGTGTAAAAGCCAATTTGAAATCGTAAGAGCCATAATGATTACCCAGTACGTTGATTTGATCGGAGACTGTTGCGTCGCCACCACCTTCGCTGCCGCAAATAACCCGGATAAGGTCCTTGATGGATTGAGGCTGCTTTCCGATCTTAGGATTGGTTGAGGTTCCTCCCCATTGTGCCCAATGCTGTACTCCGATTACACCGGATAACGGGAAGTCATTGCGTGTATCCTTAATCTGTACAAATAATGATTTATGATGCCATAAAACGTTATCTACATAAGTCTGCTTATTGTTTGTGAAGTTAGCCAGATAATCCTTGTCGAAAGAACGACCGACGGCAAAGTCTCCTTTGACTTGCATCCAGCCTTTCGTTAAAGGAACGACGGTAAATTCCGGAATACTGATGTTCACTTCCGGAATCGGGCGGGCATTGGCGGATTGCACGATATCGCCCGAGCTAAGCCAACGATCCCAAAGTGAATTATAGCGTTCCTTGCTTCCTACACTCAATAGCAAGCATTTGTAACCTAACTCGGCATATATTTGTTGGATAAAGAAATTGCGATGACGAGGAACTGCGGCCACTACGTCTAATCCGGCTCCCCAGCGAAAACCTTTGCCAAAAGTTTGATTATGGAATACTCCCGCATTCAAATATCCGTTATTCGCTTCCAAAGGAACAATTCCGTATCGATTGCTAACCATCCAGAAAGGGGCATTGTCGCCACTAGCTACCGATCCGAATATTTCGGCCTTGTAGGTAGTCGCTTCCGGAGTTGTCTCTTCTTCTTGAGCGAAACTAGCCGTTGCCATCCCCAGACAAGTCAGACCTATAAAAATTGATCGCACTGATTTCATGTATATATAAATGTTTTGTCTGGGCGCAAAGGTAAGGATTTATATGTTTGGTGCAACCATTATTGTTTCTTTAACCACTCGAATATAGTTTGATAGGCATCGTTCCGATAGGGCTTTTGAGATAGGATCAGATCGTGGATGCCGTTTGGAATGGTATCTCTCGTGACTTTGTCTCCTAGTTTCTCCCCGTATTTTTGAATGTCTTGAACATCCAAGACGATGTCGGAGGTCATGTATTCCTCATGCCATGTCTCTGTTTCCGGAAAAGATTTGTTGGAAGACATCACTAGTATCGGACAATCCAGTTTTAACCCTTTTTGTACCGTCTGTTGCGCTTCTTGTATGGCTTTGATCCATCCGGCTTTTTTCGGATGCCCGAATATCATTTTCCAGTTCGTATCAAATTCCCATTCTCCTTTATACTGCTTAAGCAGGCTATAAGCGTAATTCGGATCACCCAAACCTTGTACGGTAAGATTCGGAAATAGCCTCCCGACAAACGCAACGGTTGGCAGTACGACTTTCTCCATTAACCATCCGAAATTCCAATCTAGAAAAGGGCTGTTCAAGATAAGCCCGTCTATCGGTAACTCCCCTTTCTTGCTATTCAAATAATAAGGTGTGATCAACCCGCCCGTAGAATGCGCCATTAATAATATCCGTTCATTACCTTCGGACCGGATGGTGGCTAAAGCGGTATCGATATCAGCGAAATACTCTTTTAGGCTCTTGCAAAAGAACGGGTTTTGATTGGGTAATATCGAACGTCCGTATTTCCGCAAGTCCATCGCATAGAAATTATATCCGTGAGCGTTTACGCTATCCCCTAATTGTTTCTGGAAAAAATAGTCATTATAGCCATGGATATACAGCACGGCCTGTTTTACGCTATCCAGTTGAGGTTTCTTGACCAGTGTGCAAACTACCTTCCCCTCATAATCATCCGGCATCTGGAAGGTACGGCGTAAATAACCATCTCCCAATACATCGGGTACGTATTGGGCATATACCTCGCATAAAATGAAACAGAGGAATATAATAAGATTTATTTTTCGAGACATAAATATATTGTTTCTATTTTATAACTGTATTTGCAAAGATAGGGTTTATCAATCAATGGTAATTAACCAAGATCATAAAATAAAAAATGACAGATAAGCATGAAAAACGATAGGATAAACGTGAATATTGCAACTTATACGTAAAAAGCACTATTTATGGTAAGCCGTTAATTTTTTATCTTAACAATAAATATTTTACTTTGTTGGAAAATGGAAGCGTGTATGGAACCGGAAATAACAGTAATAATCATAGATGATGACCTTGGATCGATCCAGAAATTGCAAAACGATCTATTGGCCTTCTCGGAAATAAGGGTATTGGATACAGCGACAACGGCGGAATTGGGTAAGAGGCATATCCTTAAGTATCAACCGGATTTGGTGTTTTTGGATGTGGAACTTCCGGACATGTCTGGCTTTGATTTGCTGGATGATATACGGGATGATATTCTTCCGAACTTGAGAGTCGTTTTCTATACGGTATACGATAAATATATATTGGATGCCCTACGTGCCTCTGCGTTTGATTATTTGTTAAAACCTTATTTAATTGATGAGTTAGCGGCACTCATCGAACGTTTTCATACGACAGAACCTGCGGATGTTGCCTGCATGGAGAGATCTTTGCGGAAAATATTGAATCGGGATAGTCGATTTGCGATCCAAACCGTCTCGGGTCTTTTACTAGTCCGTTGTGAGGAGATATTCCTGTTTCAGTTCTTGGGAGACCAACGTTGCTGGCAGATTGTCTTGACCTCCCGTACTACCCATAAACTAAAAATGAGCACGACCGCGAAAGATTTGCTGTCTATCAATAATACGTTTGTTCAAATAAGCCAAGATTGCATTGTGAACTTGACTTATTTGATGTTCATCGAGAATAAGACCTTACGATGCGAGTTCTATCCCCCCTTCCAAGAAGAGGAGAGGATCGCCTCGCATCGCTATTTTAAACAACTGAGAGAACGGCTGGATATTATTTGATGGTTACTTAACCTTATAAGAAAGTATGATATAATATCTTTTCTCGTTTGCGTCAAATGCTCCTATACTCAATTTACCTTCAGTCTTAGGAGTATAATTTATGCTCCGTAATTTACCTCTCGTTTCCCAATCGGTGATAGTCGCTGTCCCATGGAATAAAGCGATCTTTATATTGGGAGGGAGAGTGACCATGAACCGGTAGTTCTTTCCTTTTTGCAGATCACGATTTATGGGTACGTCAATTACTTTGAGTGGAAACTTATCATAAGAGAATGTTTGAGGCAGCGCCTCTATTTGGTTCGATTGGATAGCCTTGATTAATTCTCGTCCATCAAACCCAAGTAAAGGAATATTGGATGAATAGCCATCTATATCTTGTATAAGCGGACTATAGTAAGGATTTTTTTTGATCAGTTGTTCATACTCTTCTTTTGATGGTTCGGGTACCGAATATGAAAGTACGGTGGAATATGTTTTCCGGTTAGGCGGAGCGATGCTAATCGATACTTCCCCGGGTTGGAATGGTGTAAATACGAGTTTCTGAGTTCCTTGGACTACTTTATTAAAGGGGAATTCGTTGTTTTGTGTCAATGCCAGTTTCGTGAGCTCGGGTAATTGTATCGTAAATTCATACGTTTCTCCTAATTTCAGCGTGCGTGTCATAGGTATTTGTACCACCCGGAAAGGAAGTTTTTGCCGGGGATATATTTTAGGGAGGGAAAGGATGGTACCGTTACGTAATCCTTCTAATAATAATTCTCCATCGAAGCCCATATACTCCATGTCGGGTACGAGACCGGGAAGTTTTTGGAATTCCTCGAAAGACAGTGGCTTTTTTAGCATTTGATATTTTTCTTCATAGGGAAAATGTGAGAATGCCATCCATATGGGTGAGGTATGGAACCACGACATATCATCATCGCTACGGGCGAATGTTCCATTGTTGACAGTACCGGAGCCCCATGTGGCATCCACAAAAAAGTAACGATTGGGCTTGTCTCCTTCCACTAATACATAAGCGTGGCGTTCAAAAGGAGTACCTGGTATATGATCGTATGTCTTGGCAAATCCGGTTACCAAGATACATTTGATCCCTAAAGGCTCGCATAACTTGATAAATAGATCGGCAAACGCCTGGCATACCCCTTTTTTCTGTCTCCAACATTCATCGGCATCACGGATTTTATAGTCTGTGTCATAAGCTATGTTTTGTGTCAGATAACGATAGATAGCCCTCGCTTGATCATTTTTTTTAGAACATCCTTTTGTGATCTCTACTGCGATACTTTTATAGTTTATCGCTGGAAGCTTCTCTGCTGATAGCAAAGAGAAATCGCAAAATAATAAAAGGATGATAAGTTGTATCGTATTTTTCATATGCATTTATGTTGGTTGATGTGTTAAAGTTATTGATAATCATTTATACTTTTTGTTTTTTGTTTCTTTATATAAACATGATTTTTGATCGCTTAAACGTGGAAACGCTATGAATATCCGTTTATAGGGGAACCCCATCTTTGATATCCGAAGATTTACTTCTAGTTTTGAATTTGTGAATATCTGTTTTAGAGGCTTTCTTATAATAAAAATATGATGCTGATGAAGAGAGGAAAGAGGAAATATGTTTCTCTCGGGATCATTCTGATATGTATGTTTACCTGTCTGCCAGATATATGGGGCGGCAATGGAAAATGTGAGAATAGAAAGATCGAAGAGATAATGGAGCTAATGGGAAAGAACCATTTAGACGTCGAGGCTGCGGGTGAATATCCGTTAGGTTCAGTATGTCCGGGAAAGAATTTGATTTTGGCCGCAGATGCAAAGGGGATTGTTAATCATGTGGGAATTAAATTGTTCGATCGCCGGATCATTGCGGATTATCCTTCTCCTGTTTATTTGTTTGTGGAGAGATACTTGCTATGGGCCTTATTAATGAAAGATGAATCTGCGATCAAGGAACGTTTGAAAGAAGACCGGGTACTATTTCGATTCGGAATGAAACTGAATGATAAGATATATCCGAATTTAAAGCAAAGCCTTCGGGAAATCAAACAAGATCAATCCTTTATTATAACGACAGATAATAGCAAGTACGCCGTGACTTGGTTGGAAGACCAGCGGCCTATCTTATCGATAAGCTTCCCTATACAGTATGAACTGATTTGGGGTATGAATAAGAAGGAGGCGGAGGGCCAGTTTCAAGAGGGCTTAAGGGCGTTTTTGTCAAAAGAAAGGAATTTGCCTGTTGAGGCACCTTCTTCTGAAATGAGTTTGATTCGTGATAATTGCTATCGTTCAGAAGGTGATTTTTATGGTTTGGAAGATATTACGTCCTATCGGTATTATAAAAAAGGAGCGGATCATACCTATTCATTAATATATGATCGTGTAAATCCTGTAGAATCGGTGGCAAACTTATTTACGGCTTATCCCGACTCAATGATCAAAATTGAAATCACTCAACGAATGTATGGAGGTAAACGGGAGCTTTTCACGGTCCCTCTTACTGATTTCATATCTTTTTGTAGGGAAAATGGCTGTGAGATATTCGTTGGTATAGAGAGACAGGACGAAAATTCTATGGCAGGAACGGCTATAATGGTGAACCGGTCATTGGGGTATAATCATATTTTGTATTTCAATGTAGATCTGCGTGTCTGGGATAAGCCGGGTTCTTATCCTGTGACGGCTCAATTATATGCCTTTGTCCCTATGCATAATGTGAGTAGTTTATATGGTGATTCTGACCAGAAACAAGATAAATAACAAATAAAATAATAAGCGTATGAAAAAACTGAGTTACTTATTCATCTTACTCCTTCTCCCGATCGTCGCTTTCGCTCAGGAAGCAACGGAACAAGATAAGGAAAATAAGGAGAAAATCAAGGAGATCAAGTTGAGCGAAGATTATGTGTATGCGGATGCCGTGACGGAAGATAATCTATCGGAAGCGCAACAAAACTCAATGGATTTACTTCGTGCGAATGTAAACGCTATTTTCGCCGAACGTTTCCACATGCCCAAGGAGGATGTGGAAGAGATATGGGACGTTATCGAGGACAAATGCCAGAATGTGACTATCAAGAAAGGAGATCTGTTCCGAGTATTTACCTACATCATGAAGGATTATCTATTCCCCGGAAAGAAGAAAAAGAATGTGAAAAACGAGGAGTTGGCAGAAGTGAAACCCTCAAAAGACGAGATTTTACCAGATGAGATAGAGGAAGTATCGGAGGCTTTGGTAAATGATTCATTGCCGACGGTCGCACAAAATAAGATCATGAATTTCGCACCGGAAACGAAGCCGGATGTTACTTCACAACCGGAACCACAGCAAACACAAGAAACTGGGGAATCTAAGGCTACATTACAAGATAAGGCTCAAGAGGTAGTTTCAGAAGTAACGGGTGATCCTACAGAGGCTGTTACGGAGGTTCCCGTTGCTGTTACAACTTCAGTTGCGACAGAGGAACCGGTGACTACTACGGTGATTGCCACTCCTGTTACTCAAGTTGAAGAGCCGATCGCTGCCGAGCCGGAAGATATTACGGTTTCTAGTTCATCGGCTCCGGCTTTAGACCCAATTGTCAAAGAATTATTAGAAATCCAAACCTATAAAGAACTGATCTCCTTATTAGACCAGAAAAAAGAGGAAGGCACCCTTATCTATGGACGTATCAAGACTATGCGCTCTCCGGATAGATGTTATCTGGCGATTTTTAAGAAAAGCGAGGTTATCACGATTCTAGGGAAAGGAGATAAGGAACGTTTGAACCTTAAAACAAATACGGAAGATTCTTTGAATAATTATAAGGGACATGGTGTGATCTGGTTCCAGATTTTTTAATGAACAATAAAGAACAATCTATATGAAAAAGTTAATAGCTAAAGCGATCCTATTGATCGTATGTTTTCAATTTACGTGGGTAGCTCGTGCGCAGTACGCTACGGAATTTTATTTGACAGATTTGGATAATGCTCCGCTAAAAGAAAAAGTGCAGCAAGCTATAGGAAAGTTGCTGACAGAGATAAATACGGCTCAAGCAAATAATTCACAGCCCTATTTTTCAGGCTTGAATATATCCAAGGATGCCCAAAATACGATTATGATGTTGTGGGACAATACCCCGTTTCGATGTGGCGAGACGGAAGTCATAGAGCGTTGCCTAAAGAATGGCAAGGAATTTCAGGTTCGTAACATCCCGTTGTTCTTGACGATCAAGGACGATAACTCTACTCAAGATAAATATCAAGAGGCCGTAATCGGTTTTGATCGCAACGGTATGATTACTGATTTCCATTTAGCGTTAGCAACAAACTTGTACACGAAAGTCTTGAAAAGTAACCAGGCCATATCTGATTTCCGTTATCGCCAAATGATATTGGATTATGTAGAACAGTTCCGTACAGCATATAATACGAAAGATATCAATTTCTTGAACCAGATTTTTAGTGATGATGCGCTGATCATAACGGGAAAGGTGGTTAAGGCTGTTCCTACGGATATGAATAAGTTTATGTCCGACCCTAAGGTTATTTATACGAAACAGACAAAGAAAGAATACTTGACTAACCTTACAAGCATATTTAAGACTAACAAACGAATCAATGTCATCTTTGATGATATCAATGTAATCCGCCATCCGGCTAAACCCAACTTCTATGGAGTAACCTTGAAGCAAGGCTATACATCGGATCGCTACAGCGACGTGGGTTACTTATTCTTATTATGGGATTTCACGAACGAGGATGCCCCAAAGATCCATGTCCGTACTTGGCAACCGGAGATGCTGGATCAGTATACGAAACTGCCGGAGGAGGAGATTTTTACGGTGAATGATTTTGATGTGAATTGATAATATCAAACGATAGGCCTTATGAAGAATATATTCGGATTATTAATGGGGATTTTCTTTTTCTCATGGCTGGCTTGCGAAGATGATGTGGAACCAAATGCAACATATTTATCTGGTTCTTGCTTTGCTGAAAATGGAAATGTGACAAGTTCGACTGCGATATTAACAGGGTATTTTATTGGTGAAGTGAATGTCAAATCCGTAAAGGAGTTTGGTTTTTTATATTCTACTTCTTCTACGGTGCAAGTAGATGACTCTGCCACACAAAAAGTAGCCCTTAAAGAATCGTTCGTGGTGAATGAGTTTGATTATGACGGCGATGGCTACCTTTCAACTACGTATAAAACTAATTTATCGAAATTGAGTGCGGGAACGAAGTATTATTGCTGCTTCTTTGTTAGCAATGGGAAGAATATTGTGCGATCGGAAATAGGAGACTTTACGACTTTGCCATTATCTAGACCTGTATTAAGTCAAGCAGTAGTAGATAGTAAGGGGGAACGCTCTTTGTCTATCCATTGCTCTATAGAAAATGATGGAGGACACTCTATATCTTCCTGTGGATTTTCTTATAAAGAGAAAGAGGCTTCTGAATCAGCCAGAATAAAAAAAGATGCGAAGAGAGATTCTACTTCTTTCTCCGCTACGATTGATAATCTTACCCCAGGGGCTACTTATCAAATTTATCCTTATATAAATATTGAGAACGAGACCATAGAAGGTGTTCTGATTGAAGTGACGATGGAAGGAGCGATGGCTCCTGAGGTGGTAACTTCTGCGTTGGAAGAAAATGCATATGGAGCTACTTATGCGTATCTCCAAGGTAATGTTGTATCAGAAGGAGCATCAAAGGTTATTGAGCGAGGATTCTATTTCAGTAAAAATAGTCCAGATCCGTCTAGCCTAGATTCTATAATACCCGTTGATTCGGTAAGTGGTCTTTTCAGAGTCAAGGTGTCAGGCTTGGAACCAAATCAAACTTATTATTATAAAGCCTTTGCTAGAAATGTGAATAAAACGGGTACGGGACAAGCCATGACTTTCCGAACTCTGTCATTGACTACTTATTACATAAATGAGCCTTATCTCGTATCCTATACAGATAAATCGTTGACTGTTAACGCTTCCACAAATAGCAATAAGGATGAGATAAAAGAAGTAGGTTTTTGCTATAGCACAACAAATTTACTTCCTGAAAAGGATCGAAATGGTGATGGTTATGTTAAAGGGAGTTTTTCCGGAGAAGAAAAGGTGAGTGCGGTGATTGACGGTTTGAATCCCGATATGGAATATTATGTAAGAAGTTATGTGTTAACGTCTGAAGGTAAGCATGTTTATAGTGAAAGCTCCACTTCTATGAGAACATCTCAAAAGCAAGATGTCAGTATTTCGCTGGAATATAAAGATGTGACTTCTACTTCTGTTTATGTTTCTGTGAATGTGCAAACAACAGGAGGTGCTAGTACTTCAGAGGTTGGAATTTTATTCAGTGAAAAAACTCCTACCTGGGAGGATAAAGGGAATGGCACGACTCAGTATAGAAGTAGTTCGCAGACAATTAGTGGCTTAACTCCGGAAAAAACTTATTATGTGAGAGCGTATGCGATCGTATCTGGCAAAAATGAGCCTCTACTTGGAGATGTGAAATCTGTCACTACCTTGAGTCTTGGTGGACTTACTGTCAGTTGTGATAAACCTACTTTGGTCAATACGGAAAAAGGAGCTACTATTACGATACATCAAGCAAGTGCTACAAGCGAGGATAGCGAGGTTAGAAATCATATAACAGAAATGGGATATTGTTATTCAGAGACTAATTCGTCTCCAACAAAAGATAATTGTGATAAATCTGGTAAGTTATCTGAAAATAATAGTATTTACAACCAATCTTTCCTTGTGGAAAAGAGAGGTAAGATCTATATGCGGATTTATGCGGTTAGCGTTGTAAGTGGTAAAACAACGATGGGGTATTCCGCTCCATTTACGTTGGAGATAGGAGCTGCTCCGGGAGAAAACGATAATGATGAACCCAAAAAAGAAAATTAATGAGTATGAAACGAATATATAATATATCATTGGCTTGGTTTGCAAGCTTCATTTTGTTATTCGGAGGTTTGTCCGGATGCTCTCAAAATGAATTACTGGACACTACAGATAAGGCTAATTCTTTTGAATTAAGGGCAAGTTCTGCAGAATATGTTACCGTGGCATTGGAAAACGCAGGCACACTGGCTGAAAAGCTAGGAGATAAAAAGGCTACGACTGAGAGTTTAAGATTGTCAGGTCCGTTTAATGCGGCTGATATGCGTTGCATACGGGAAATGTCCGCATTGAAAAACTTGGATATGAAGGATGTGAAAATAGTGGACAGTGATGAAACCTACGATAATAGGAAGTTGGAGAAAGATAAAATAGGAGCTTATTGTTTCTCTGATTTAAAACTTACTACATTGGTTTTACCAGACAATATAATAGAAATAGGAGAATATGCCTTCCAATCTACAGCATTAGTTTCTATAACGATTCCAAATACGGTAAAGCTGATAGGTAATAATGCGTTTTATAGTTGTATTTATAACCATAGAACAACCAAAACTAATCAGAAATATCCGAGTGTAAATCTTTAATTACCAGCATATTCTAAA
>PPYE01319817.1_pt1 | contig 53406 bp, 27 predicted proteins | sample 1559881 | NCBI WGS metagenome assembly PPYE01 (sample SAMN08240022, study PRJNA423297) | Human gut metagenome, whole genome shotgun sequencing project.
CTTAAATATTTGATATTTGGAGTTGTTTTTATAAAAAGACTATATAAAAATGGAATTACCAAGTTGATATCAACTTGGTAATTCCATTTAATTAACATGCTGCCCTTTAGCTGTTTAGATAATTTCTTTAAGAAAACAAGCGTAGTTAAAAGACTTATTTATCTGATTCATCTAATTCCATTCTATTTATTAGTCCATTAATCAGTAGATTCAAAAATGGTGTTCTATCTTTTTTCCTATTTTTTATTGATAAGTAGGACCGATAATAATCACCTAAGTCTATATTAAAACATGATCCTAAGAAAGTCATTATATCTTTTATATCTACATTTCCATTATTTATGGCCATACTAGAACATAATGAGTAACCGAGTTCAATAGCAGCGGCTTTAGAAGCAGTCCATTTAAAATGCTTTTGAGGAAATGAAATTCTATTATTTTCATTATCCGTGAATTTCTGTATATAATTTATTTTTTTATCCAAATACATAAGAAGTTTTTCATTGCATATTATTTTTGCTATAATGTAATCATACCCTGAAGAAAATAATGGATCAGCTATGAATTGAGTGCTATCTGTGCAAATTAGTTTGCATGATTTGTTCCTTATAAAATAAAATTCATCAAAATGAGTGGACTTTAGTCTATAATACTGATAGAACGGGAGATGTTTTTCAAAAAAACGCGTTAGTACACTTAGTTCTTTTTCGTAATATATCTTTACCGTTTCATAACTCCCGTTCGGACGGTTAAGCTTTAGTGAATATATCTTATTAAAAAACAGCAACTCACTAAGAATATTTGGCTTTATTTCTTTGAAAAAATAGATTTCTTCTTGAACAGTCAAATTAGTTTTACTTATAAAAAAATCTCTTAAATCAGATAAGTTTCTCTTCAAGAAATCGATTATTCTTATAGAATCTTCTAATGTAATTTCAAATTCATTAACATTTTTAAGTTCACTCTGTATTTTTGCATTAAATTCCGTATAATATGTTTTCATAGAATATTGTAATTAAATGTTTTGTATTAAAGGGAATGATCAGCTGCAATTCAAACCCATGAATCTCTCAAAAAAAATGAAGACCTTCTTAATTATTTATACGTTACGTATTATGATTACAAAAATATGGAACAGAAGGGGGGTTAATGTAAAAGAATTGAAACCATTATTAATAAAATTCAAAGAATTTTATTTTGGTTATCTGAAAAAAGGTTGTATATTTGAACCCACGTTTTAGGTATGCCACCAAAAGACAATGGAAAGTCAAGAGCGACAAAAGTATTGTTCCAAATCGTGACCTATTTCGTTATTTTGGTTATTATTCACTGAAAATAAGCGTGTTACGGCTATAGGTTTTTTATCCGTCCGTTCCGCAGAAAAGGTGTTAAAGTCCAATAGTTGACATTATGTTGTTTTTCAGCGAGTTAAAATTTCAGTTCCAAATCATTACCTGAAGCAAAATTGAAATTATAACGAATTGATTTATAAGGATTTATGGGTCGCGGGTTCGAGTCCCGTCCAGTCCATACGGTAACTACCATCTATATAAGCAAAGTCTTTATATCCCAGAGACGCTGTAGCAAAAAATGCCTTGGTCCAGTTACTGCTGGGGTTATAAGAACGGTTTCCTACTTTGGATACATGCGGATAGAAATAATTAATGGTAGTAGGATATTTACCTGCTTCAATATCTTCTGCCAGATAATATGCCTGACCTGTAGGCCCGTCATTATAAATCCATGTATCCGATCCTTTTTTCGTATTCAGGTTTACTCCGGTATTTGCGGTAACTGTAAAGTCGTTAAACTTCCTGTTAAAGTTTAACATAAAGTCGGCAAACAAATCCTGATAATCACTCACTGTATATTCATAATCACCCCTGTCTATCATGGTACCCTCACGCCTAACGGTAGTTGCATACTTTCTTACATCTGTCGTTATATGAGTTTTATCAAATTTAAATCGTGCCTGAGCATTCAAACCCTCCATTATTGTAAGAGTTGCTCCTACCGATCCCCAAAACCTCTGGGTTAGCTTTTCATTGGTAGAGCGGTTGCTTAGCCAATACGGGTTATTTTCGCCTGGTGCTCCCCTATCCGTAAACCAGTTTTGCTTTGGTCCTTTCAAAAGAACCGTATACTTTTCATCCGCGCTTCCTAATTTAGCAGTAGTATATACAATCTTTCCGGTATCCGGATCAACTGCCAGAACCCCTATCGGTTCGGATAACCATTCACCCTGAGACTCAAAGTTCTTATAGTAATCCATATCCAGATTTCTCGGAGCCAGGTACAAATTGTATAATGGGTTGTAAACTGTTCCCCCACTTACCTGGTTCTCTACTTTCTGATGAACGTAATTACCTGAAACATCAATCTTTAACCGGTTATTAAACAAATTGTAAGATTGTCTGAAAGCTACCGAGTTACGATTGAAATTATTCTTAGGCATAATCCCATTTGATATGGTACTTCCATATGAAAAATAGGATTGTATTTTTTCTGTTCCTCCACTAAGAGATACGGAATTATTGAAATTACTACCTGTATGGAAGAAATCGGCGATATCATACGGGCGATTTGTAACTCCGTCAAGTGCTAATTCTTCCACCGTCATCTGGCTTAGAGGTTTTCCCCATGAATCACCGGTAAGTTTACCGTCTGATTTGATCGTACCTCCATATGTATTCTGCAATTTAGGAAGAGTTAAAGGAGTTTCGAAAGTGGTACTACTTGAAACGTCTACTCTTATACTACCTTCTTTTCCTTTTTTCGTTGTAATAATAAGAACACCATTACCTGCTCCTTCACCATAGAGGGCGGCAGCATTGGCACCTTTCAATACGGTAATGCTTTCGATATCATCCGGATTGATGTTTGATAAAGCATCACTTCCTTCTGTCCTGGCTGAATAAGCCATTGTATATCCGCCATCACTACCAAACTTCCCATCTACCCTATTCTGCATCGGCATCCCGTCAACTACAATAAGCGGAGTGTTGTCACCTGATATGGAAGTATAACCACGCAATAATATTTTGGAAGCTGAACCGGCACCACCCGCATTAGGAACTATTGTCAAACCTGCACTTTTACCCTGTAACGCGTTAATAAAGTTTGCATCCTTAGCTCTGGTTAATTCTTCACCCCCTACTGTCTGCGTAGCGTATGTCAACGATTTAGCTTCACGTTTAATACCCATTGCAGTTACTACTACCTCATCCAATGTTTTGGTATCTTCCCTCATCTTGATACTTACATTCGTACGCTGATTTACAGGAACTGTTTGCGGCAAATAACCTACGTATGAGAATACCAATTCATTACTTCCGGCAGGAACCATCAGGGTATAATTTCCATCAAGGTCAGTAATTGTACCAACTGTTTGACCTTTTACCCTCACATTTACCCCGATAAGCAGGTCGCCTGCTTCATCAGTTACCGTACCTTTTACAGTTATATCTTTACCTTGTGCAGCAGTATTATTGGCTTTAGATTTTTTTACGGACAAAACAATGTAATTATTTTCAAGTGTATAATCCAGGTTTAACCCTTTTAGTACATCGTTCATTAACTGATTGAGACTTTTGTTATCTGCCTTAAGAGTAACTTTATGTTCCGGGTTTATATCTGTCGTACTATAAACTACCGTCATATTCGTTTTCTCTTTTATCACTTTAAATACTTCTGTGATAGGCATATCTTTCACATTCAGGCTTAATTGCTGTGATTGTCCCACCGCTTCTAATGTTGAGAAGAAGGTAAATAATAATGTTACACTTAAAACAAGCAAGCTGTGGAATCTTATTTTATCTTGTTGTTTACTGCACATCTTATAGTTAAAGTGCTTCCTCATAATATTGTTTTTAAAAGATTATTTAATCAAAAATTATGTATTTCTCTTATTCTTTTAGGTATGTTGAGTATACGCTCAACCTTCCAGTAGGTCAAGTATTATTAATAGTTCCCCAATTAAAATGAGAATTGTTACCGGACAAAAGACAAATATACTTCCTTAAGTATATTGACTTATTTACAGGTTATATAAACCGGAGTTTAACTATAGGTGAATCCATATGGATATAGATCATGTCTGATAAAGGCAACTTCCGGCATTGGTCTGTTCAGGTTTTTCATATAATTATGTTAAATGGTTTTACATATCTCTCTTATATTTTATCTGGAAAAAAGCATAACTGTGCGATCACTTATCTTATAATCAAACTTATCTGTCAATTTCAATACTGACAATATTTGATAAATATTGTCAGTGGTCTGGCAAGCAAATGTAAATCTTTCTTTCTCTAATTCTTTATCCTTAAATACAAATAGAACATTATAGTGGCGTTCAAGGATTTTTGTTATTTCCAACAAACTAGTATCTTCAAAAATAAGCCTGTTATCAATCCAGCTTATATTGTCTTCTGCCGTAGTGCAATTAGATAATATGGCTTTACTCGTTTGAAGGTTGTAATATAATTGCTGATTCGGTTTTAGTTTTATACCTTCATTCTTCAAATCTTCGGATGTTATCAAAATAGAGCCTTCCAATAAAGTAGTTGTAATATAAGGCTCATCTTCGTTTGAACGGATATTAAATTTTGTTCCCAGTACAGTTGTATTCAGATTACGGCTTGTCACTGTAAAGGGAGCCTTTTTATTATGCTCTACTTCAAAATAAGCTTCTCCCGTCATATTTACATTTCTCTTTCTTGAAAAAAGAGAAGAAGTATATTCTACTTTACTACAAGCATTTAACCATACTTTCGTTCCATCAGGTAAAGTTATCTGCGCGCGTTCGCCTAAATTGGTGGTAGCAACAAAAGGTTTTGAAAGCCTCTCAGATATGTTTATTAATGATATAGTCCCGATAGAAATAATTCCTATAAATACAACAGCTACAGCATATCCCATCCAATGGATTTTATATTTCGATTTATTTTTCCGGACCGGACTATTCTCTTTTTGCCGTATTCGTTCTTTTAGTACCTTCAGAGATCTTTCCGTATCAATTTCTTTTTCTACTTTAATACGATCGCTTACAAAAAGAATGTAGTAAAGTTGTTCAAATGTTTTCTGATTTTTTTCAGAAGATAAATACCACTGTTCTACTTCCTGTTGCTCTTCTTTACTCAGCTTTTCATCAAAAAAGTCAACCAATATATCATTATTTATTTCCATTTCTGTCATCTTTATATCGGTAATACAATTCAGAAATTAAATATACTAAAAGAAAATATTGTTTTTTTATTAATAAATAGTCAAATCTGATATGGGCAATGGAAAGAAAGTAGTATTATAATACATTCTATGGTTTAAAGGAACGGGCTGAACCTATTTTGTTTGGTTCACCAAGTGGCTAATAAAGTCCAACTCGTTCCTATTATCTCTACATTATTTCCAACAAATTTATTTTTTCAACAATTTGTTAATAAACACTTTATGCTCGAAACTAATTTTTATCAGGTATACTGATTCCGTCAGATTCAAACCGGTGAGCATTTCAACTGAAGAATTTACAATAGTAGCAGCTATCGGTTGACCTACTATATTATATATCTCTACTTTACTGCCCAAAGGAGCATTTTCAATTACCACATTTCTCTCTGAATTAATAAATGTGATCACGTTATTTTCTGATAATCCGTCAATAGAAGAAGGCATAGCAAAAGTTGCAACGATATTCACATTCCCTTTTATTTCATATTGCAAATAATCTTCATCCACAAATTCAAGGTAATCTTCGTTATTTATTTTAAGACTTTCCAATTCATATCCGCCTAACGGAATAAATTCAAGTTCCAAATATTCTCCATGGGGTATATCCGAACCGCTTGTTATACTTTCACCGTTTAATGTAACTCTCATTGTACCGTTTTCCGGTGTATTATAGGTGAGTGTATAAATTTCTGTTTCAAGTATTAGTTCAAGAGCAGTTGTTGCATTAATTGTCAGATTAAAGTTATTGCCACCTTCCGGCAGAAGATCATTTATTTTATCTTCTCCGTTTACCAGAATACTCTTTATTTTATTACTTCCTACAGGAGTTACATTAATCGAAAGTATTGTGCCATAGGCTATCCTTGCACCACTATTGACTGTAGCACCATCATTCCTCACTACAACATTTGCCCTTTTAGCATCATGGGTATAGGTAAATTCATATTTATTAATGTCAAACGAAGCCTGGATATCCGTGTTTGCTTCCAAGGTAAATGTATACCCGGCAACAGAAGTACATTCCACTGTTTTATCTTCTCCATTAATTAATATACTTTGGGCATAATACTCCGTATCAGGCAGAGCTTTTACGTTTATAGAAGTTCTCTTGGGTAATATTGCATTTGTTTCAACTGCATTTTCCTCATTTGTTACAGACAATGTTCCATGTTCACCTACAGTATAAGTAATAAGTCGTCCTTTGATGATATCTACTTCTATTGTTGTAGGTTCAGAAACTATCACTTGATTACCAGTTATCACATTGTCATTCACTAAAACAGAGCGTACGGTATATTCATCGGAGGTCAATTCTGTTTCAACAGTTAGAGTTGTTCCTTCCTGAATCTGATCTCCACTGGTGATCTCCATTTCCCCGTTCATTACCTTAACTACACCACCTTCTGCGGGTTGTGTAAAAGTCACCGGATAATAGGCAATGTCTTTAATGTTAATGGTATAATCAATTACATTTTCATTTCCCCCATTTACAGAACAAGGGTTTTTGCTGTTCCATTGAGAAATGATCCTGATACGCGTTTCACCTTCCAAAGCATCAGCAGGTATTGTAAATTTAGGAAGTGAAGCCGGGGGATCTTTATCACTGGTTTCTTCTCCTAAACTGTTAACACCGAGTTCATCATCCGGTCCTTTATAGTAAGTGAATGAAACCAGCTCTCCATCTGCTTCACTGAATATCTTATCTTTATTATAATCAATAAATACGTAGAAATGTACCCAAACAAATTCATTGTGTCCTGTATAAGATATGACAAGTTCGTCACCTCTGGAAACATTCATTACTTCATCCGTTTTTATCTGATGAACAGGGAACCTTGAGTTAGGTTTTGTAGGATGTACAACACTTCTGAATACTTCAATCTGTTGTTCTCCCAATGCTTTATTTACGGTAATGGTATTAAACACACGACTACCAGAATTATTATACCCGGGAACGAGGCAATAGATTTGTTCGAATTCGGCATGAATAGTAATATTATCTTCTACAGTAATCGTATACCCATCTTCCGAACTACACTCGGTAGTTTTATCTTCACCATTTACAGTTACACTCAATACACTTCCACCTTCGTAAGGGACTGCTTTTATCGTAACAGCTTTACCCAATTCAACCACACTGTTATTTTCAACATCAACACCTTCACTGCTCACTGTCAGCGTTCCGTTATCACCGGATGTATAATTTATAAAACGGCCTTTAATAAATTCTACTGCAACTGTTGTTGCGCCTTCTATGGTGAAAGAATTACCATCAATAACTTGTTCATTCACCATTATTGACTTAACAATATAGTCATTGGAAGCCGGTTCTGCAACTATTTTCAGGATTGTTCCTTCTTCTACTTCCTCTCCGCTTGATATTTCCGTATCTCCATTCATTATCTTAAATATTCCGCCTTCGGCAGGTTGAGTAAAGGTTACAGGATATTTTTCCAACTCCGGGCCATTTATACGGATAGTCAAATCAATCATCGTTGCATTAGAACTATTTACTGCACATGGGTTTTTATCATTCCAGTCTCCTTTCAACCTCAAGCGTGTTTCACCTCTTGGGGCATTAGCAGGAACGGTAAAAACGGGCATTGCACCAGGAGGAGGATTATCTGCTGCCGTTTCTCCTAAACTATTCTTCCCGTCAAAATAGGTGTAAGAAACCAATTCGTCCAACTCTTCTTCAAATTCTTTATCATTATTGTAATCAACAAAAAGATAAAAATGAATCCAGCTAAAATTTCCGGATAATTCCGTATAGGATAATACCAGTTCATCTCCTGCATTTGCTTCAACAACCATATTTGTTAAATCCTGATACATAGGAAAACTATTGTTAGGCTTAGCAGGCATCGTATTTACCGTTTCCCTGAAAATTTCTACTAATCCCTCATTTGTGTTTTTACTGACTATAATTTCACCTAAAAAACGACTCGCTGCATTTCGTTTTGCATCCGACGTACAATATTCATCAGCCGCATACAAGCCTATTGCTAAAAACAAGCTTAATAGAGTAATCAATTTTCTTTGCATAGACATAAATTTATTAAATTAATAAAGGTTTATTATTTAGTATTAAATTCAGATAGACTGTTAGAATCGTGTGAAAAAATAATCTTTTGTTTTTATATTTCAGGTAATTCATATTTTAAGGTTACACCATATTTCAGGCAAGTATCCGCATATTTACATTCTTGCTTTCATCATTAATACAATCCATAAAGAAGAGCTACTAAACAGAAATATACTTTTTATTCAAATAATATAAATTAGTATTGTACAAGACTGGATTTCCGGGATCAGATATAACATTCCCACAAAACTGCGAAACAATGTTTATATACTGTGTCAGCAGGTTATATGTTTAAAAGTTGTTAAAGAATATAGTAATATGATTTGCTGAAATGCATTATAAACAGTTGACTTGAAATATGAAAGACTAATCACTTTAACAATACTTTTATGAAGAATATTAAATTCTACTTTATTCTTTGTTTGATGACACTCATCAACGTGTCTTTGATGGCTAAAAATATAGCCGTTGATATTCCCGAACCTATGGAAGTATCCCTGATGCATTTTCAATTCAGGTTTGATGATGCATATATGGGAAAACATGTGCATGGAAAATTAGAAGATGACGAACGGCTTCGTGATTTTTCCGTATCCGTCTGGGTTAAATTAAGAACCACTACAAGCGGAGATATCTTTGGACATGCCGAATTTGCTAAATACGGAGTGTTGGGAAGTTTTGCAGTATCTATTCAGGATGGGAAGCTTGGAATAAGAAACCGCTCATTACTAAACAATGAAGGAGTCCTGGAAACTCCGGCACAAGAAGATTTATATTCGGAAGAAACCGTATCGGATGAATGGATGTTCCTCACTTTAACTGTCAGCAGTACAGATAAGATTATGAAACTATACAAGAACGGAGTACAGATATTGGATAAAGAAATTCTCAACGACGGACTTGGCTACGTTGCAGATACAGGTATTTTCTTTTGTGCCAACAACCGGCTATCGACCTATCTGGACGAATATCATGTATGGAACAAAGTGTTGACACCTAAAGAAGTCAAATCATCTATGAAAGGGAGATATACCGACATCCCTGATGGCCTTATCTATTATTGGGATTTTTCCAATAAAGATGAAAGCAGTAATACATACGCCAATAAAGGAAAAGGAGGGAGTACGGTATCCGGCAGCGTTTATTACGGAAGAATATATAAAGATACTCCGGAAACATATTCCGGGCCGGGTGTCTATTCCCGGACTAAAGAAGTAGACGGGCGTCCTGATACTCCTTTGCATATACTTACTTATAGTGGTACAACAGCAGAAGGAACATTTGTTGTAAAAGAAGATACGGAGGTAATAGAATCAGGTACGGAAGTGTTTGAAGGTACACTCTTAACGGTTGAAGCGGTTTCTAACCCCGGATTTGAGGTAGCAACAATCAAAGTAAATAATACCCCTATCGAAGGTAATAGTTTCATTTTGGAGGAGCCTTCTACGGTCACTGTTGAGTTTAAAGATGTTATGGGTACAGCTATCCACATACCGGTACCTGAAAATAATATTAAATATCAGTTCCGCTTTGATGATGCTCTATTAGGTTCACACACTGATGGCTCACCCGATGATGACAATCGCAGTCGCAACATTACAATGTCTGCGTGGATAAAACCTGCCTCACAAACCGGAAATATATTCGGTCATGTACAAGAAGCATTTTATGCCACACAGGGTTCTTTTTCTGTAACTCTTACCAATGGAAAGTTAGGGATCAGGAGCCGGTATTGGGAAAGCGGGGGAAAATGCCCGGAGGATATCAATGCTATTTCGGATGTAAATCTTTCAACAGAAGAGTGGGGATTTATTACGTTAGTTATCAATGATGAAGACAGGAATATCAAGCTATATAAGAATGGAGAGCTAGCCTTGGAAAAACCCATGAAAGACACCGGCAATGGTATAGGTTTACTGGCAGATAAATCCGTATTCTTTGTAGGAAATCATGGATTCAGTGCTGATATTGATGAAGTGCAAGTATGGAACAAGGTATTAAGCGAGGAAGAAATTACAGGTTCGATGAGTAAATATGAAGCAGTTCCGGAAAACCTGATCTACCTCTATAATTTTACAGATATGAATAGTAGCGATCTTACCTTTGCCAATAAAGGCTCAGGTGGTGAATGCGTTGCCGCACTTTATCAAGGTGTTCATAGCGGTAATAATTATAACGAGACAGCTCGCATCACTCCTGAATTTGTGATAGGCCATATTTCTGAAAACTACACATTAACTTATGAAGAAAACGTAACAGGTGGTACAGTCAGTATTGAAAGCAATAATATTAAAATCGACAGTGGTTCTGAAATCAGCCGCAGTACATTATTAACTGTTATAGCTACTCCGGCTACCGGATTCCAGCTGAAAACAATCAGAGTAAACGGGAATATAATACAAGGAAATACTTTCAGAATCGTAGAGAACTCTGTGGTTACTGTAGAGTTCACCGATAAGTTACTTGCAACGTATATCGTAGAAGGGAATGGTTCTCTATCCATCATAGAAAACGGTACTAATCTTATTGAAAACAATGGGGAGTTCACAAACGGAAGTTCAATGGTTATCACCCTTATACCTGATGAAGGGCATAAGATCAGTACATTTATAGTAAACGAGGAAGATAAAAAGGCAGACATTACAGATAATAAATATACGATTGAAAACTGCAATGAGAATCTGAATATCCACGTTAAGTACGATATTAAGAAATACACTGTGAATTATGCATCAGATGAAAACGGTAGCATTACTATCCATAGCGGCAAAAGCGTTGTAGGAAATGGTAGTGAAGTCGACCACGGTGCGGGCATTATCATTACTCTAACTCCGGGAGATAAAGAAACAAGTATTGAAAGCTTCACAATAAACAGTGTTGACAGGAAAGGGGATTTAATTAACAACGCAATCGAATTAACGGTAACCGAAGCATTGAACATCACAGCAACATTTAAACCTGCTTTTTATGTGCTTACTTATAATGCTCCGAGCAATGGTACTCTTAAAATAACTCAGGATGATGTAGAGATATCAAGTGGTAATGAGGTACAAAAAGGAAAATATCTGCTTGTTAGCCTTACGGCTGATACCGGCTATAAAATTGAATACTTAAAGATCAACGATATAGATGTAACCGGCGACATAGATCCGGATGAAAATTCATATTGGATAGAGATGAAACAAAATACAAATGTAGTTGCTTCTTTTGTAAGTGACGGTACAAACATATTGGATACCGAAGCAGATAATATATCTGCATACTACAATATAACAAATGCAACTTTGTATATCAATGGGTTAACAGAAAACGGGTTAGTATCTTTATACAATATAGTGGGCCATGCAATTATTCTGAAAGAAAAAGAAAATGCCATCAATGTTTCAAGACTACCTGACGGTATCTATCTTGTAAAAATAGAAATAGCTAAAATAGAAAAGGTGATTAAATTTATTAAGTAAATTAAGGGGGATCAATTGCTATATTGGGTAGAAAGAGGAAAGAAAGTGGCCGAATGGTCACCTTCTTTTAGTTATCTTAATAAAATATTATTCAGTTTTCCTGAAATGGATTTTAACCTTGCAAAATGACTGAATATAATGATATTGAATAATATCATCAAATTGTTCATTATTACCATCGCAATAATCTATTAACAATCAACATATTATAATAAAAACTATAATAGTAAACAAACTATTATTTACTTATTTTCGAAATAGTGAATTTATTAAAATATCTACTTAACAGCGGCAACTCAGCAATTAAACTCTTCTACAAAACACGCAGTCATTATCGAAAAAATGATTACTTTTGAAATCCATACCAAAATATAAAATATACAGGATAAATATTATGAAAAAACCAGTTCTATTATTATTACTAATAATAATCAGTATGTCATATTCCATTTTAAATGCCCAAAGCAACGGACCATTACGCCTGGGTGTTGCAGGAGTTTCACACGGTCATCTATGGGAAGTAATCAGCAGGATAGACAGAGGTGATTTTACTGTTACAGGTATGTTTGAAGCTGATCCTGTCTTGCTTAAAGAAAATGGGTTAACAAAAAAAGTTGCTGCCGATAAGTTTTATGCTGACTTAGGAAAGATGCTTGACGAAACAAAGCCGGAAGCAGTAATTGCATACGGTTCCATATTCGACCATCTTTCGGTAGTAGAAGCTTGTGCCCCAAGAGGTATTCATGTGATGGTAGAAAAACCGCTTGCTGTTAACAACCAACATGCACAAAGAATGGCAGAACTGGCACGGAAATATAATATTCTGTTATTAACCAATTATGAAACCACATGGTATGCAACGAACCATGAAGTATACCGACGAATAAAACAACAAAACACCATCGGCGAAATCACTCGCATAAACATATTCGACGGGCATCAGGGCCCTGTTGAAATAGGCTGTGGCAAAGAGTTCCTCGCCTGGCTAACTGATCCTGTCCTGAATGGAGGCGGTGCAGTGATAGACTTTGGGTGTTATGGGGCTAACCTGGCTACATGGTTATTTGACGGACAGAAACCTAAAAGTGTATATGCCGTATTGAAAACTCAAAAGCCCGAAATATATCCTAAAGTAGACGACGACGCTACCATTGTTTTGGAATACCCGACAGCTACCGTAGAAATAATGGCTTCGTGGAACTGGCCTATGAGCAGAAAAGACATGCATATATATGGAAGCAAAGGTTATATCTATCAGGATAATCAGACACAAATGCGTATATCAAAAGGTGACGAGCTAATAACAGAAACTGCTCCTACTCTTTCCTATCCGTATAATGATTCTTTTTACTATCTAAAAGCTGCTGTACGCGGCGAAATTGAAATCCATCCCTATGCCTTGTCTGCTTTGGAAAATAATATGATTGTGGTAGAAATATTGAATGCAGCTATCGAGAGTTCAAGAACCGGAAAAGCTGTTTACTTGCAATAGAAAGTTTATATAAATCTCATAAAAAAGAGCGGCTCTTTTAACAAATCGCTATGCGCTGTTTTTAAAATACGACCGCTCCTTTTAATTAAGAGGATAGGATGTATTTTACATTCAAAGAACTTAAATTCAAAAAGCATTAAGCACCTAACAGAAACTTACAATTTACTTGTATTCAACTTGAGACGGTTGAAAAACATTATACGATCTTTCTCTCCTACTCCTGATATTAAAGTTGATGTTCTTTTCAGAGCTTTACCCCATTGTTCTAACCGTTCGCAAACATTTCTTTCGGCTGTTAAGCAAGTTTGATAGTCAAACATGCTCAGTATACTTAAAGTATCTTCAGTTGTTGATATGTAAGCAAAAGAATGGTATACAGGAGTATTAGACTCATACATTGCAAATTTGTTGCCGGTAAGCGGATAATACCCATATCGGGCTATTACTTCAAGTTCATCAATTAAAGACAGTATCTCATCTTTTATCTTTTCAATACTTTCAGAAGAAATCAATTCAATTTTCTTATAATAATCTATTTCTTTTAGAAGTGAATTGACAATGTTCTTATCCCAGATCAAGGTCGTATATGCAAAATCCATAGCATATTTGTTAATACGCTTTTCCATTTCTAAAATAATTTCCGGAATCTGTGTTTGCTCATAAGTAGTTTTTCCGTAATCCACATGAAACCTGTGCCTCCATTTAAAAACATAAAACTTCAGCAAATGCGGGAAAAAACTACCATTATGCAGCGATAAGTTATTGAGTATTACTGTCCATTCTGCATCAGGACGTGATGATATATCTTTCAAGAAAAAATAGAATTTTTCCAGTTCCTCTTCTTGCATTAGTACAGGACTGTTTTTAGGATAAATACCCATTTGATAAAGATGACTTTTTAGCTGAAAATCATCAATTCCGGTTATTTCGTCAAGAGAAATATTGAAATTACGGGCAATGATGCCAGTTTCATTTAATGTAAAAGGCACCGCCCCTCGTAATCTGCGATAAACAGACTCTTTCTCCATAATCAATAAGTCCGCCAATTGATTTACAAGGGTAGGTTTATGTGATATTTTCTTATTCAATTTCTCTAAAAACGCTTCATAAAGATTTAAATTTTTCATGACTTAATTAATTATTTTATTAAAATGTCATTTTACAAAAATCACCTCCACTTGTCGTGCAAATAATGACAAATAATAATAGTCTGCTTTTGATGATTATCAGAATATGATACGTTTGTATCTCACTGTTAAAAAGTCAAGCTTATTTTAAGCCGGAATTACATTATCAAGGACATTTATACTACATTATTTAAGAGTATAAATCTTAAATTTACTAACAAATGTAATCGATATACATATATGAAATAGGTAAATTTTATGAAATTTTCCTAATTGTATATTGGTTTTTGGAATAACAATATTTTAAGATTTCAGCTAAAAAAATGGAAGGAGGGACATAACTTGCTGTTAAATCTAAATCGATTATTAACACAAAAAAGAACTGTTATGAGAAAAAAACTTTCGATATGGATGTTTATATCCATTTTAATTGGGGGAATGCTTGGGTGTAATCAGGATGATACACCGGGAGGAGAGCCGGGAACCGAGCCGGGAGAAGATTCAATGGTTAAAATAACTATTGTTAATGCTGCGTCAAATAGTACTACAAGAGCCGCAGGAACCAGCACTCAACCACCAACTTTTGAAGAATCTGCTGTAGATAATAATGTTCGCCTAATTGTTTACAGGGCTAACGGATACAAAGAACATGATGAAACTTATACTGTTACCTGGGTAGACAACTCAGGCATAAAGGAGACAACTATTTCTGGTTTTAAATTGAGTCCCGGCAAAAAGATCATTTATATTTTTGTAAATGAACCTACAACTCCTTTAATAGATGGAACTAAAACTACCGATAAAGAGTTTGAGAGACAAATATTTCCTGATGCTATGACTAACAATCGTCCGGTGATAGCTACTGACGGTAGATTCTTTATAGGCACTCTTTGGGGTGAAGAAATAACAATTGAAGGCGGTTCCGGAGCAACTAACCCGGAAACTTTCGATCTTTCAATTGGCCGTTTATCTTCAAAAATATATCTTAACAGTGTAGTAGCACGAGCTGGAGGAATATTATTAGCCGGCACATTTGATAATGCAAAATATACTCTGGGAAGTGTAGCCAAAGAGTATTACCTGGTAGGACAATATGAAGCCGGAGAAGATGCTCCTCCTAACGCTAATCATGGAAAAGTAACCAGTGCCGTACATGGCGATGGAGCCACCTCTGCAAAGTTTGTAAGCTACAATTACGATAATCCTAATTTATGGACGGAAGTCAAAACTAACGCACTCCCCTTCTATGCATTAGAAAATACGACAGCTGTAAATGCAAACAATGAACAATTCTATGGTAATACCACTCACTTCCAACTTGAAGTAGTATATCATCCTGATGCTACAGAGATATATGAGCTACCGACGTCAGCAACAGGTGCTCTTACAATAGATGCAGACGGACAGACCACTATAGGAAATAACACAGGTACATTCTATTATGCCAAATATGACGGTATATTTTATATATTCGCTGACGACCCTACGGGCAATACTTATTTATCCGAGTTTATTGAATACGAAGGAGGGAAGAATTATTACAGGTCTGCCATAAGAGACGAAACCGAAACCACAGATATAGAAAGGAAAAATACAATATTGAGAAATCATGTTTATAAACTTGACGTACTTTCTATCAATCAGCTTGGAGCAAATAAGCCTATAGACAACAAAAATGAAGTTATTCCCGAAAATTCCGAGATTAAATTACAGGTAAGTATTTACAATTGGTCTATCATATCACAAGGTGTACACTTCTAGACCATCTTATTTACGTATTCAGGAATAGACTTGCAGTCTATATTACCTGAGATATTTGTTTATTGTTAAAGTATTGAGTTGTGAGAGTTCAGAAACTAATATTTTTAGTTCTGGATAATGCCCATCCGGATAAGTATTAAAAATATATGAAATTTAAGTTTCCTGCATAAGGATAATTTATATTCAGTTTGATGCATAAGCCGGATGGGTATAAATAAAGTTCTTCCTTTATAAAACGATCATGCTTATTTTATCTTTCGGATTTCCCGCAAACAAAGCGACTTCCCATTTGCCATAAATAAGAAAACCACTACATTTGCCATTGCAATTTGATTATCGGTATATAGCCCTGATATAAAATAATAACAGAGGCTATAGAAAAGATCGACCTGAGCGCCGTAACTCACGTATAAACTATATAAATATAATGGCATGATTCTCCTTCACACCTCCGACTGGCACATTGGACAATACTTCTACGGATATGACCGCAAAGAAGAACATCTTGTTTTCTTCGACTGGCTAAAGAAAACAATTAAAGACCAACAGGCAGATGTGTTACTGATTGCAGGTGATATTTTCGATAGCCCGAATCCTTCTGCCGAATCACAAAAGTTATTTTATCGTTTTCTACGTGAAACTGTTACTGATAATGCCAAATTACAGATAGTAATCACAGCCGGCAACCACGATTCGGCTGCCCGTCTTGAAGCTCCTGTCCCGCTACTGGAAGGAATGAATATATACATAAAAGGCGTTATACGAAGAAATGAAGATAATCAGCCTGACTACCGCTGCCTTTTCGTGCCTTTAGAGAAGGATGGAAATACGGAAGCCTGGTGTATAGCAGTCCCTTACCTCAGGCAGGGAGACTACCCGAATGCGGAAAGTTATGCACGGGGAGTGAAGGAAATGTATGAAATCCTCTATAACGAATTAAAACAAATAAAACAACCGGGACAGCCTATTGTAGTAATGGGACATTTGCAGGCTACCGGATCGGAAATTTCGGAGAATGACCGTTCGGAACGCACTATCATCGGAGGACTGGAATGCGTTTCACCTGAAATATTTGATAAAGAAGATATTGTATATACCGCACTGGGCCATCTTCATAAAGCACAAAAAGTAAGCGGCAGGGAGAATGTTTGTTACTGCGGAAGCCCTCTGCCCATGTCTTTTGCAGAAAAGAGAAATAAGCAGGGTGTCAATCTGATAGAGATACATGAGAACGACCTGAAAAGGATTGAACGCTTATATTTTGAACCGCCTGTCGTGCTGTTAAGTATGCCCAAAGAACCAAAGCCATTAAGCGAAGTACTCAAAGAGATCCTATCTTTACCCGACGGGGAAATTACAGCAACCTCACCCTATCTGGAATTAAAAGTGCTGATTACTGAGCCGGAACCTTCTATGCGCAGTCAAATTGAAGAAGCACTTAAAAATAAGTCCGTACGCCTCACCAGTGCAGTTCCTTTTAAAAAGAAACGTGACAGTCATTCTACTGCTTTCACTTATGAAGAACTAAAGACCATAAGCCCCATGAAAATGGCAGAAGATATCTTTTCATACCGCTACGGAAATGAAATGCCGGATAGGATGAAACATTTACTGCAAGCCATAATAGAGGAGGCTGCCAGATGAAAATACTTGCAATAAGAGGTAAAAACCTTGCCTCGCTTGAAGGAGAGTTTGAAATTGACTTCACAACAGAACCTTTAAAGGCTGCCGGCATATTTGCCATTACAGGACCTACCGGTGCAGGTAAATCAACAATACTGGATGCTCTTTGCCTTGCACTTTTTGATGATGCTCCACGTCTTAACAAGGCCGAGTCTTCTGTGAATGTATCTGATATAGAAGATAAAACGATCACCCAAAAAGACAGCCGGAATATACTCAGGAGAGGAACAAGCGAGGGATATGCGCAGGTAGATTTCATTGCCCTTAATGGCGATAAATACAGCTCTACCTGGAGTGTAAGACGGGCAAGGGGAAAAACGGACGGAGCCTTGCAATTAACCACGATCAGACTTACGAACCTTTCTTCCGGAATAGAAGAGCAGGGAACGAAAAAGGACTTGCTCAACCGTATAACTGAAATAATAGGATTGACTTTTGATCAGTTTACCCGGGCCGTTTTACTGGCTCAGGGAGATTTTGCAACATTCCTCAAAGCAAAACAAAACGAAAAGGCCGAGCTGCTGGAAAAGCTGACAGGAACTGAGGTGTACTCAAAAATATCCTCACTTATTTACCAAAGAACAAATGAGGCCAGAAATGATCTGGAATTGCTCAAACACCGTATTGCAGATATAAAACTCCTGACAGAAGAAGAACTGGAATCGCTCAATCAGGAAAAAGAGAAACTTACGGCAGACATCGCTCCGTTGAAACAGCAGCAAATAACTATCGGTAAAAAACTGGAATGGATAAGCCAGGCAAAACAGCTTGAAAAAGAAACGCTAAAGGCGGAACAACAGCTAAAAGAAATTCAGGAACGAATCCGAGAAGCATCCCCCCGGTATGAGTATATGTCAATGATTGATATCTCCCAAGAAATCAGGGATACCTATATCGACCTTATCAATAAGAAAAAGCAATTTGTAAATCTGACGGAAGAGTTACAAGGAAAAGAAAAAGACCTGATAAAGATTACCGTTTTCTTTGAAAAAGCCGAAACCGAACTTAAAGCTGCCGGTAAATATATAGAAGAAACCGACAGGCAATATAATGACCTGAAACCGGAAATAGGAAAGGCTCAGGAACTGGACATGAAAACCATGTCGCTACAGGAGAAGATAGCAGGGAGCCAGAAAGACTTACAGCAATCCGGGAAACAAGTTGAAAGTACGGCCAAAAATATTGATAAGCTACAGCAGCAATCCAGGCAATATATCCAAATAAAAAAAGAACTGCATAAATGGCTGGAAGAAAATGGTACGTACAAGGAAATCGCCTTGAGCTATGAACTGGTAGATACTCTGCTGGAAAATGCCCGTGTTGCCAGAGACCAGGGCATGAATACAAGAAGTTCTCTGGATTCCAGTAAAAAGCTACTCGAAAGTTATACCATCCGGCAAAAACAGTTGGAGAAAGAAGTGGAGCATCTGAACAACCTGCTCCCTACAGAAGTTGTCAATCTTCGTAAAAAACTTGAAGAGGGCAAACCATGTCCGGTTTGCGGAAGTTTGCAGCATCCGTTAAAAAATAATGTCCACAAAAACAACGAAACCGGTATTAATGAAGAAGAACTGGAAAAGGCCAAAACCAAACTGGCCGAAACCATCTTACAGACTAAGAATAATATCGACGAAACGGTAAAGAACATAACCGTACTCGAAACTCATATTCAAAGTTACCGGACACAATATACCCAAATAATCAATAACCTGAACAACTATCTGAAGAATATACCGGAATGGCAAACTAAGTTTAATAAAGGAACATTCCGGAAAGAATTGTCTGAGATAGTTACACAGTGGAACGAAAGCCAGAACAGATTGCTAAAATGTGAACAACAAATAGAAAACATCCTTTTACAAATTGAGATTGAACAAAAGACTCTACAAAAACAAAAGGATGAACTGAATAAAAAGACGGAGACTTGTAACCAGGAGGATAAAACGCTATCCGAACTAAAAGCACAACGCTTGTCCCTCCTTAAAGGTAAAAGTATAGAAGAAACAGAGAAGCACTTCTCCCAGCTCAAACGGCAATATACGGAGAAATATGAATTACTTAGAAATGAGAGGGAAAAGGCGGACAAAAACAAAGCTGTAATCAGCGGAACGATTGTACAACTCAAAAACAATCTGTCAATACTAACAGAACAGATATCTCATCTGGAAAAAACAGTTAAAGAGTGGACAGAAAGTGGAAAACATCCGGTGACTTTTGATCTCTTAAAAGATTTGTTGTCTAAATCCGTAGAATGGATGAAACAGGAAAAGAAATATCTCTCGGACATAAACGATCAGCAGCTTGTTTTATCTACCACACTCAAAGATAAGAAAGAACGTTATAAAAAACATTTTGAGACCGATGATAAACCGGAAGAAAAAGAGAGCCAGGAATATTTAACTGAGCATTTAAAAGAGATAAACCAACAATCAGACCTGATCAATAAACGGCTCACAGAGATAGAAATCTCTTTAATTACCCACAAGAACAGTCAGGAGAGAATAAAAACTATCGAAAGCGAATTAAAATCTAAAGAAGAATTATATACCAACTGGGCAAAATTAAATGAGTTATTAGGCTCTGCAAAAGGAGATAAATTCAAAACTATTGCACAAGGATATACACTGGATGTATTGCTTGAATATGCAAATAAACATCTCGAAGACCTCACCGGAAGATACAAGCTCGAAAAAATCCCCGGTACTCTGGCACTTCAGGTTGTTGACAATGATATGCTGGGAGAAGTAAGAACCGTTCATTCCCTCTCCGGTGGTGAGTCTTTCCTTATCTCACTTTCACTGGCTTTGGGTTTATCCGGTCTTTCTTCAAACAGAATGAAAATAGAATCTCTTTTCATTGATGAAGGTTTCGGGGCATTGGATATCGATACGCTGAACATTGCAATGAATGCACTGGATAATTTACAGACACAAGGTCGTAAAATCGGCGTAATATCTCATGTGGAAGAGATGAAAGAGAGAATATGTGTTCAGATACAAATTATAAAGTCTTCTAATGGAAAGAGTATCGTAAAGGTGACGGGATAAAACTTAATGTCGTAAACTTAAAATTCTAATCCGGGGGATGAATGATAATGCCGCTGGTTTAAGCCCGGCAGGACTGGATTACGCTTAACCGTATGCGGAGCACAGCGCAGCTTACGAATAGTAGATCAGCTCACGTCTCAAGCCCCGAATGGGTATAACCGTCAGTTTAAGAACCTACCGGGAGCGCAGAACCAACAGTTGTCGAGAGCGCTGAAGGCGCTTTTCGATTCTAGCCCAAGGTTTTAACCTTGGGTAAAAGAGCCATCTTCTATAGAGTTCTGAAAGAACGACCGAACAATCGTTCACTATATACGATAATAGAGATTTTTTCGTGTCGTTCTTTCAGAACTCCCTGGATATTATGTGTTTACAAGTACCTGGGGTTAGAAACCCCAGGCTAGAATCGAAAAGCACTTTCAGCGCTCCCGTATCCTAACTTAACTATATTTCAACCCAATACCCAATCTTCCTAAAATAAAAACACAGAACGAACCTTATCTATTTTTTAAATTATCTTCATACCACCCCTTTATTTGTTTAATATTTTACTTACATTTGTCGTCGAATAATGCAGATTTAAGTTACCATCTGATCATTACGGAATAATAATAAAATGATATTGAGAGAAGAGACGATATATAAAAAACATGTTTAACTATTTATTTTTTAAATCAAATGAAAATCAAAAAATCATTTTGTTTGGCAATTACCTGTGTAGCTGCCATGTGTTGGACAAGTTGCTCTGCCGAAAGTGAAGTTACTGATCAGTATGAAGCTTCACTACAGAAAATTGAATCCAGAGCTGTACAAACGTCTCCTATCGGATATGGCCGGAATGCTACAGGTGGAGCAGGTGGTAGTGTAGTAACAGTTAGCTCAGTAAGTGCACTTAAAAATGCGCTTAAAGCTTCGGGGCCATCTATTATTATTGTAACAAAGAATATTACCTTTGGTGAAGGTGATATTATTAAAGTGGAGGCTACCAACAAAACCCTGTTAGGACTTAAGGGAGTAAAACTTAAAAGCACCGCAAGAGTGACTAATGGCGGTATCTTACAACTGAGCAGCGGTTCTAACAACGTTATTATACGAAATCTTATCTTTGAAGGCCCCGGAGCCTATGATGTAGATGGCAATGATCTGCTTCAAAATGTAGGGTGTACAAACTTATGGGTAGATCATTGTGAGTTTTATGACGGAGTAGACGGTAATTTCGACAATACGAAAAAAGCGGATAACGTCACTATTTCCTACTGTAAATTCGGTTATAAGATTGCTCCGCTGGCAGGAGGTTCCGGTGGTACGGATGATCACAGATTTACAAATGTGGTTGGTTCCAGCTCCTCTGATTGTCCCAGTGACGGACAATTCAGCATTACTTTCCAATGCTGTTATTGGTCGGATGGATGCAAAGAAAGAATGCCGCGTGCCCGCAATGCACAATTGCATATTTTAAACTGCTATTACAATACATCTACCAGCAAATCTCTTGCTTTAGGCCTGGAAGGGGGTACAGAAGGTACAACCTGCTACGTAGAAGGCACTAATTTCAAAAAGATAACACAGGTGTATAAAAGCTACGGCACCGGTACACAAAATCTTACCTTTGTAAACTGTCTGAATGGAGCAGCCAATATAGGATCGGTAGTCCGGCCTTCTTACAGCTATACGGCTTTGAATGTGAACGACGTGGAAAATGAAGTGGAATCTAATGCAGGAGCTACTCTTACAGTAAGCCTTGATGGAAAAGTATCCTAAATCAGACTTTGTTTAATTTAGATAATTCGTTTATGACCAGGGAGGGAGGAAAATTATAGTACATAGAAATATATAAAAAAGCAATCCCTCCTGTCATTTTATACTAAGCATACATCAAAGAATACCAAATTCATAAAATGTCAATCTGACATAATGCTTAAACAGTTCTGCCATTTTATATTCTGAAAATAGATTTTCACTAAAGATTTATAGATGGAAATATCTTCCTAAAATAAGCATAATTTACCAACAAATCTATTCCCGCCTTATCAAATAAAATAAAAAGCAAGTTCTACTTTTAAGCTTTCATTCATATTTATAAACAAATTTCCCGTCATCCATACATGAATTTTCTCTTGTATAGACGCCAATAAATCCTTGTATATACAAGAAAAGTTTCTCGTATATACGTCAAACTTTTCTCCCGTATACGCCAACCTCTTTTATCTATATACGCCAATCTTTTGGTGTATATACATGAAAAGATTGGCGTATATAGGAGAAAGGAACTCATGCCCTTATAAAAAATACTGTTTTCTTTACAATAAAAAAGGCTTCCCCTATGAGAAGCCTCCACATAATATTCAGTCAATATTATGCAATTGTGTCGTATGTTAAAGATTAATTACCCTCGCAAACAACCATATCCTACAAGAAAATATAACTTTCTGTTACTACGATTTATATGATTACGATAAGATACGTTCATTTGTCAGGCTTTTATTTATTGATTATGAATTTAACTACTGATTCACATTATGTATTATATACAAGTTCTGTGCCAAACTTTTCAGAGTCTGCTCTTTCCTAAATGGATTTTAAACAATACATTTACTATAATCAATGCATCCTGGTTGGGTATCCACCCCTGATAACCGGTTGACTGATGTTTCCTTATTTTGCTTCTAAAATTTAGTGTAGAGTAACCAATAGATGCCAGAATTGACCAGTTTTTCTCTGTATTATATTCCACTCCCGCACTTACATTATAATTAAAAATTGATTCGGTTATCTTCTTTTCCGTATAAGGCTGACCTCCATACTTAAAGTTTCCGGTCATCAGTCCTAGCGAAAATTCATTTTCGAGATAAATAGAAAATACATCATCAAGATAAAGATGAAAACGGGGAACGACACCTGCCTGAGGACAAAAAAGCTTGTATTCCATTCTCGCCTTACCCAGATTCTCCGGTAGAACCGGATTTCCGTCATTGTCCCATGTCCAGTTGGTACCATCATCAAAGCTATAAAGTCCATACTTGGTTCGTAGCTCTAAACTAAAAAAATGATTGGCACGGGGTTTATACTCCAGTCCGGCAATGAGACCCAAACCACTTACTTCGTCATTAAAGAATTTACCATTATAATAAATCCCAGGTACAAAAGAGAATGTCGCCTGGGCTTTTATTACCTGTGAGATTGAGAAAAGGGTAAGAAATAAGAGAGGGGTAATTATTTTTATTTTCATAAAGTTCTGAAATAAATAATGGCTGACAATTTCAAAACAAAGAAATAGAAAATAATAAGAATAGCGACTATTCTTTTACAAGAATATTATTTTCCCGGAAATAATCGGAAATTTAATTTATAACCTGGGGATTTCATGACGGGGAGTAATACTTTTCAGTAAATAATTGTGAAAAGTCCCTCATGATCTCCCCGGGTTGTTTGCAGATGTTTTATTTACCATCCGGGATTTTGTGTCATATTCGGATTTTCAAAAGCCGTTGCAGGTATAGGTAGTAACAGGTGCTTGTCAGTAGCTCCATAACTACCCAGGGTACTAATAAATGTACCTGTCCTTTTTAATTGGGCAAACGTATGACCTTCTTTATTTAATACATCCTTCCAAAGGAAAGCAACAGCTTCTCTGACCTCTTCGGTTGAGGCACCACCGTTAGGGAATACAGGCTCTTTTCCTTCCAGTAATGCAAATATATTAACTGTTTCTATGGCTTCCATGAGAATTCCGTGTTCTAATGAAGCTTCTGCATTTAACAACATGGTTTCAGCATAACGAACAGGTAAACTAAAAGCCTGGCCTTTCCACATACTGGAAGGAATACCTAATGAAACCGGAAGACTGATTGCATCATCACCCCATGAGAATTTAGGAACTAATCTATAATTACCAGAATCAATTATTTGTCTGCAGAAATTAATAGCCTGATCAAAATAACCATTATTAATAGCTATTCTACTCATTATCTGTAAAGCTGAATGTTTCAAAGAAATACTTCCGAACTCAGAGACCATATACTCATTACTAAAAATAAAATCTATTACCTCCTGAACAGAGTTCCTGGGCACGTTTTCAAAAGTTGACGAATCATAAACAGGAACTCCGCCAAAATAATTCAATAATACGGAATATGCATACATCCTGTTGTAAGATGCATCAGCCTTACAATAGTTTCTATCTTCTTCAGATATCTCAGACACCTTTTCTATATTTTCATGGATAAGATTTGCACTCCTGATAACACTATAGGCTTCATTCCATAATGAAGATATAGGTGTGCTGTTTTCATCAAAAGAAAAGTTGGCAAACAGATTGTACGGACTTGGCAAAGAAACTTCTCTTGTCATAGCTGCATCTATCATATATGCTTCTTTGACCATGTTCCTGTATGCCTTATCCATTGATGATTTTACTTCCCCATAATAAAAGGGTTTATAGGTTGGCACAAAATCTGATGAAGCAATATAAACTTCAACTTCATCGTCTTCACTTACAACAAGAACTCTTCCTCCCCTTTTATCTTGTTCGGTAATCACTCCATCACCATCCATATCAACATATTTCAGCCCACCTAATCTTGCTTCGGGAAAAGGCTTAGGTCCTTCTTCGGATGTAAATATGCCTGCAATCAGATATCCATTGTCTGTCATATCTTTCTCTTTGTCTCTGGCTACAGTATATGTATACTCTCCATCTTCCAAATAGACCTGAGCCTTGCCATCTTTGTCTGTATTGTGTATGCCAACCGATGCCGAATCTTTATATATTCTAATTTCTGCATTTTCAGCAGCAATGTAGGGAATATTATTTTCAGGGCTCCACTGATCGTTACAGCTGTATACTTCAAATGTTATTTTTCTGGCAAGAACAGCTCCATCCTCCTTCGTACCTTTCTGTGTTACATTTATTTTAATTTCAGATCCTTCGCAATTAATGATAATAGTAGCCGAACGGTCACTTCCCGTTATATTCTTTTCAAGGTTGATCATTACGGTATAATTACCAGCTTTATCACCACTGCTTGGGCTTAAAGATATCCAGTCCGGTGATTCGGGGGTCTCTTTCAAAACTTCTCTTACAGAAGTAGCTGATTTTATAGAAGAAGTCCATGCTGCCGCAGTAGTAAAGCTGACTCCGCTACCTTCTGTTTTATCTGCGAATACATTCTGGTTTAAGGATGTTTGATTATCTACTACAATAGGAGTTGTTTCTTCGTTTTCATCGTCACTACAACCAACGAAAAAGACTGCAATTGTAAATAAGAGGAATACAATAAACGGGTTAAGGTGTTTCATAATAGCTGTTAATTTAAAATTGATATTTAAAGATTATTATTATCAGTATCAGAAGTTTGTAAAATATTAAAAGACTGTATAATTAATTTGCTTTTATATATTTGCACAAAGATAACTGCTTTTCACTGTTGGTTTAATACGGTTTCCCGTATAGCCAATTTTAATTTAATTAAATATCTTTGTATTTATTAACAGGTTAATAGAGATGCAAATAGAACGGGTATTGATAGCAGATGACCATGAACTAATCCTTACAAGTATCAGTAAGATACTGATTGAGAAGTTTTTAATAAGACATGAAAATCTGGGCATGTTTACAACACCCGAACAGGCTTTGGAAAGTATAAAAAAGGTTGATTATGATCTATATATTCTTGATCTGGAATATCGTAAAATATCTGGTTTTGACTTGATAAAAGAAATAAGAAAGATAAATAAAGAGGCAAAAATTATTGTCTGTACCATGCATCAGGAAATATGGAATATAAACCGTTTGTTGGATATGAAAGTAAATGGTGTAGTCCTGAAAACCTCAGCAAATATTTATTTGGAACAGGCTATTGATTCGGTCTCGAAAGGAGAAACCTTCTTGTGCCCTAATTTTAAAGAAATAAAAGAGAAGAGCCAGGCTTACCGGAAAAAGAAAGAAATAACTCCACTCACTGAAAGGGAATTAGAGGTTCTGCATTATATAGCAGATGGATATAAAAGCCGGGAAATCGGACAACAGTTGGGTATATCCGAAAATGCTGTTGAAAATCACAGAAAGAGTTTATTTCTGAAACTTGATGTGAGCAATGTGATACAACTCGTCAGAAAAGCTATTTTTTATCGTATTATTGAGCTATAGATAAAGTAATATACAGCTTACAACCTTTTCCTTCTGCAGTATCAATATCTAACTTTCCGTGCAGGCTTTTAATCCGGTCCCGGATAATCCTGAGTCCGATACCGTCTTGTTCTTTATCCGGATTGAAACCTTTACCGTTATCTTCAATACTCAGATAAAGAGTATCGCTTTCGTTGTTAAGAGTTATTTTTGCAACAGTAGCTTCGGCATGTTTAACAATATTGCTTACTGCCTCCTGGATGATCCGGTATATTTCCAAAGCAAATTTATCCGGTATATTTTCAAACATGTATTCATTATCAAATTCTACACTTATCTGCAAATTCCCTCTTTCATTCAATTTTGAGACATAGTTATAAATAATTTCCGGCAAACTTGCATATCTGAATTTAGGAGGCATCAGCTCATGAGATATATTTCTTATCTCTCCATGCAGGTTTTCAATCTGCCGGGATAGATGATCCGATTTGATTTCTGCTTTCAGTTGAATATCAATGCTTAGCAATTCATTAGCTACGTTATCATGCAATTCTTTAGCCAGTCTTTCCCGTTCGGCTTCCAACCCGTTGAGGTAGGATTGCATCGCATTTAATTCCAATTTATTTATTGTCATCCGGAATTCCGTCTCTTTCTCCTTTATCCTGTTTGCTAATATCACTGCTTCTTTTTCTTTTCTCAGCCTCTTTATTCTATTATATAAGAAAGCAATAAGCAATAGCACGATACAGAATATGGCTATCGAAATGATCAATATTAATAAAAACCGTGTTCTCTGCTTTTCTTCATTAAGTTGACTTATCTCCAAATCTTTCCGGGCGGTTTCATATTTGGTATCCAGCTCTCTTACTGCTTCATATCTTCCTTCTTCATATACCTTTGCCGAAACTTTTTCTTTCAGTATTCTATATTTTATAGCTTCTTCAAGTCTTCCTGTGATTTGATAAAAAGCGGCCAGACGTTCATAAGTATCCAGATACTCAGATAATACTTTTCCTAATTTTTGATGCTCCAGGTAATCAAGTGCTTTCAATAATTCTTTCTCTGCCTCCTGATATTTTCCTTTTTCAACCAGTAAAGAGCTATTTATCTGATAATACCAGATGAGGCGGGAAGTATCATTGGGTTCTATCAGCTCCTCAAGCTTAATCATATAACTATCTATTAATTTCTTATCCGGATTACTTCGCTTCATTTCATAATCAACAAAATTGTAATAATCATATACAATATGAGCTTTTGCAATAGATTGTTCCAGACTTCCTAATGATTCGAACAAATCAATAGACTTTTTATTATAAAATGCTACGGAATCCAGCAAAGCCGAATCTTTACTTTGCTTATATATATTATTATAATAACCAGTTATAATTTGATTCGTATAAAGTTCCGACTCAAAAGAAGAGTGCCTGGCATTTACCTCTTTCATTTTTTCTATGATCTTCTTTACAGATTGGGTGTCATTTGCCGTGAAATAATCCAGACACATATTATAGTAGATTGATATAATTAGCTTTTCTCTGCCTCCTGTCTTCTCAAAATACTCAATCGCTTTATAATTATTTTCATGGCTTTTAACCCCATCATCAATTATCTGATAATAAGTTGCCAATAGATAATAATGTACACCAAGGGCGTTGAAATTTTCCGAATCTTTTGCATACACAGATGCAGAGTCCAGGTATAATTTCATTTGTTCTGTATTGCGAACCAAGCCGTAATTATTAGCAATAGAATTATATAGTTTAAATATCTGGTCTTTATCATTTTCTTCTTTTGCCAGTAAAAGGACTTTCTTAAATATTTCAGTAGTCTTGTCCAGCGGATCTAATGTACGTATCTCTTCACTTATCAATTTGTATTTCGCCTGAAAAGATATATCTTTTTGATCCAGAATATATATTATAGAATCATAAGTTAATCCATTATTATTAAACACAGGATTATCCGGATTATTCTGAGCTGTCAGCAGAAAGAAATTAAAAACGCAAAATAATATAGAGAAGATAATAGTTACAGATATATTTTTCATTCTGTAATAGATTATAAGATTTGTGATAGATTAAGTTCACAAAACTAAGATATTTTTAGGACTATCATTAAAAAACGGATTAAATTTTATCCGGTTAATGTCCTTATTTAAAATCTATTCCGGAAGGATACAGAATAAAACCAACTATCTTTTACCGTTTCGGACTAATCCTTACGTGTAACCTATGTTCTTTCTTCTCTATTGCATATTTCTTTAATACACCCGGTCCGCAACTACTATTGCCAAGTCCTAATACTGCTGCATCCAGGCTAAGAATAGTTTCCGGACGTGGTTTCAAATTACAATTGTGAGTTTCGTTATAGAGATCCTGGGCTGTAAAATGAATAGCTGAGGCAGAGAAAGTTTTTTCAACAGCTTCTATCAATAAGCCTTTCCCTAAGTTATTCGTCAAGGTTAACATTCTTACTCCTTCTTTATTACCTGAGTCTTGCGGGCGCGGATAATGAGTGTATTGTTCGCTAACTCCCCCACTCCATAGTCCAAGCGGAGTTGAGGTTTTGCGATCCGGATAGTTTTCAAACGGCCCGTGTCCATACCATGTAAAATGGTCATAACCGGGTTGAATAGCAAACGCAATTCCTAAACGTGGCAACTCCGGCAAATCTCCCTGTGGAAGAAAAGTTGTTTCCAGGTCTATTACTCCTGTATGTGTTACTACATAAAGCTGACGTACAGTAACAGAACCACTTTTATAGTGATTGGTACTGTTCACCTCAAGCAACAGGGCATTATCTTCGCGTTCACTGTATTTTACAGACTCAACGGTGCAACGGGGATTATCCATTTCGTGGTTCTTCCAATCTTTTGCCAGCCAGTTACCAAAACTCTTATCATTATCCGTAGGTGCACGGAATACTTGTGTCCATGGCGATTTGAAATTGTCTGCCAGCATTTCGCGTTTATGATAGATGAGAGAAGAAAGAGTTCCGTCTGTCAAATCCCAAACAACCTGGAAGTCTTTTCCCTTTACAGTTAGCTTATTATCTTCTTCCTTTATCTGTAATTTTCCTTTATTTGCCAAACCAGGTGATGGCAAAGGAGTTTCTTTTAATGTAAACTGTTCCCACGCAACTTCGTGCCCGGCTTTAGCCCAAGGAGTGTTTTCTTTCAGCACCATACTTACTTTTAGTTCAACCGTATGCTTACAATCCGGTAAGTCAAGTTTGGGTAATGATATCCAAGCTGAATCTCCGGGTTGTACGTACGGCAATGTAAACTCACCCTTCTTACTCACTTTCCCATCCGATAACAAAGTCCAAAAACAACGGTAACCCTCTAATCCTATATGATGATTTCGATTTAGAATCCTCATCCTACCCTCTTCCAGTTTCTCCTTATCCGATGATTTTCCAATCGTAAATCGTAAATCGTCCAATCGTAAATCCACAGGTTGGTAAACCCGTTTCACTTCCCAGTATTTCGGAGTCATTTCACGGTCACTCATCACAACACCGTTAAAACAGAAGGCTTTCAAGTTCGGTACATCCCCGAAATCTCCCCCATAAGCAACCATACGACGACCATCCGGAAGTGTTTTATAGATTCCCTGGTCTGACCAATCCCAGATAAAACCGCCAAGCATCCGTTGATTGCTATATATTTCATCCCAGTAGTCTTTAAAGTTGCCTAAAGCATTTCCCATACAATGGACATACTCGCTGGTCATTACAGGACGGGTATCATTGGTGCGTTGGGCAATACTGAGCAGACGTTCCCAACGGGCATTCTCCGCACGCTCCTGATCCGCTCCTTCCGGAATACCCGGATTCAGATACTCTTGCTGGACACGGGTATAAAAACGGCTGATAACATCTACCGTAGCAGGATCCGGACAACCATCCACACCCTGTGCTCCCTCATAATGAATGGGACGGGTAGGATCAAAATCGTGTAACCAGGCAGAAATAGCAGCGAAATTAGGGCCATAACCGCTTTCATTTCCCATACTCCACATAACGATGGAAGGATAATTTTTATCTCTTTCCACCATACGAACTGCGCGATCCATGAATGCTGCATGCCAATCCGGAGTTGAGGCCAGTATGCCACGCAGCCCGTGTTCTTCAATATTAGCTTCGTCCATTACGTACAAACCCAGCGAATCACACAATTCATACCACCGGGGCACATTGGGATAATGGCTGGTACGCACAGCATTTATATTAGCCTGTTTCATTAATAATATATCCTGTATCATCCGTTCTTTCGTCATTACACGTCCTAAAACCGGATCATGCTCGTGTCGGTTTACACCACGAAAGCGTACCGGATTTCCATTGACCAGCAATTGTCCTTCTTTTATTTCTACAGAACGGAATCCAACACGGAAAGATGCACGTTCGACAACAATCCCTGAACTATCTCTAAGTGATAAATGAAGTGTATAAAGGTTAGGCGTCTCAGCAGTCCATTTATCCGGAGCGGAAACCGGAATAGAGATTCTTCCCAACTTACGGGGACCACGCTGGGGATTCCACTCGTTCATAATAGCAGCCTTGTAATTAAGATTGAGTATGGGAGCTACTTCTACGGATTCGGATGCAACTGTCTGAGCATTTTGATCTGATAGAACAGCATGTAAAGAATATCCTTCTCCATTTTCCCCAGCATATACCGAAAATGCAGGATCGAGTTGTAATACGGCATCCCGATAATTATCATCAAGCAAAGTTCTTATTGCTACATCACGCAAACGGACATCAGGAGTATGATACAAAGTGATATCACGATGTATACCACTTAAACGCCAGAAGTCCTGATCTTCCAGATAAGAACCATCGCTGTAACGATACACTTCTATGGCAATATGATTTTCTCCATTAACAAGATATGGAGTGATATTAAACTCGCTCATCTCCATGCTTCCCTGGCTATATCCTACTTTCTTACCATTCACCCAAACATAAAAAGCGCTTATTACCCCGTCGAAACGTAAAAAGGTCTGCCCGCTTCCCTGCCATTCCTGAGGCAAGGTAAACGTGCGTCTGTATTGTCCCACCGGGTTGCGTTCTTTATAAGTAGTATACGTATTTTTGGGTTCTCCCATTACTCTGGGCGGATCTATCTTAAAAGGATATCCGGCTGATACATAGATGGGAGTTCCGTAACCATTTGTTTCCCAATTAGCAGGAACAGGAAATTCTTCCCATGAAGAATCATCGTGAGAAACTTCATAAAAGTTTGTGATACGTTGATCGGGATGAGACACCCAACGAAATTTCCATAGCCCGTTTAAGCTTAGTTGATGATCACCCGGTTTCTTCTGATACGGATAAAAAGAAGCACGGGCCGGTTCCCGGTTTATTTGGAGTACATGATGATTTTCCCAATCATTAGGTTGTGTTTGCGTATGGACGGCACAACAGATTGACAATAAAGCTATAACGATCAGATATCTCATTTTAGTAGTTGATTTATTATTGCACATCCAGTGCATCAAACCATAGTCCTTCCATATTTTCTCCAGTTAGCAGCACTTTATAGTGACCTGCATTTATAAAGCTTCCCGTGGTCGTACTCATCAACCTCCATTTATCAGGAGTTGCCGGAAAAGTTATCCTGTCATCTTTCAGCACTGTCCCGTCAGAAGCGATAAATTGCATACGCACGGATATGGGCTGTTTGCTATCATTCATATATTTAAAACGAAGTGCATATACCTGAGCCAATCCGGTTGAAATATTCCATTGGATATGATTGTTTGTTCCTTTTCCGAAACGTATACCTTTGTGTTTACGGTGTTCTTTTCCTTCATATTTTCCCTTGATAACAGCTTGCTCAGCTTCGTATGCTATGCTGGGGCGGGCGTTGTTATCTTTCGGAAGAAGCTCCTGTGGGGTACGGGAAAGCGTATCGGTTTCTGCTTTTGCCCAACTCCAATTCGTTGTATAATTTAATAATCCTTCCTTGGTTATATCATTGCCGACCCGATCGGCAATCTCCCGGGAGAAAGCATTGGTTGTATTCATTTCTTTTGCTGTATTTACGGGAGGAGGTTCCGGGTCAAGCCCGGAATGACAGCGTGTAATGGCAATAGCGGAAATTACAGCTGTTGTGTCATTGCCGGCCTGATCAGCAATCTCCCGGGAGAAAGCATTGGTTGTATTCATTTCTTTTGCTGTACTTGCGGGAGGTTCCGGGTCAAGCCCGGAATGACAGCGTGCAATGGCAATAGCGGAAATTACAGCCTGACCTGCTTTTACTTCGGGAAAATCAATCACTAATTTACCTTCTTCTATAGTAGTGTTCACTACTTTCTTTACTACTCCGCAATGGCCGGCTTCCGCCCAAAGATCCAAATCATCAATAACCGTCTGACCATTTACAGCCACATCGAATACCCGCAGACCTTCACAGTCTGTTTTTACTCCGCTACCTCTGCCATGCCAGGGCTCAATGAAATACAGTTCTACACGGTAAGCACCATCCTGAACCGGGAACTGATAATTGAGTTTATGCCGCCCGAAACGGAAATACTGAAACAAAGCCCAATCCCGCGAACCACGAACCGGATCATAAGTTACTCTTTGACTGGCAAGGTAGGGATTCATATCCTTAAACTGCTCCGACCACGAACTGGAATAATTTATATTATCCTGCATCCATTTTTGTCCGAATGAGTCTGTGTAATCATCACCCCCACAGTTAAGACGGTAAATATAATCATGTCCTTCTTCTCCTTTCAGCAATGGTTTTGTATCTTCATACAGTAATTCGAAATTAGGGGCCTGTTCCAATCCGTTTAGTACAATAATATCTTCTGCCACTTGCTTACCTTTATAATATCCGACAGCACGAAGTATATTATATTTTATATCGCGATTCTCCCAGGTCATGTGTGTACCGATTCCATTATTACGTTTACGGCCCAGATAAAATCCATCACTCATATCATTATACAGAAGTACGGAATCACAATTACTATATGCTTCGATTGTAGCCCGGCGGCGGCCGGTCTTGAATCGGTCAGGCCAGGAATGAGAAACAATATAAACCATAGGATCTTTCTCCGGGCTTACATAATTAGAGCGATACATGTAGTAAACATCTGTAGGTTCTTCCCACGGGGTAACAAGCCCTTTATAATTAAATGGGCCTACTTTATCTATCTTACGTAAACCTTCATCCGGCTGACGGCGTCCCGGATTGTCATGGCTGCTGTATATCCACTGGAATTGTCCGCAAACGCTATCTCTTACGTCCTCGGCCTGTTTTACTTTCATTTCCATCAGTTGGCACATACGGCTTTCACTCCATATTCCGTTCTGATTGAAAGGGGCAGGTTCATCATGGAGGCTTAAGGTACGCCATGCACCATATTCGCCATTTAACAGCTGATTCTTCTGTGCCAGTTCACGGGCATAGTTTTCAGGCTTGCCTCCGTAAGTTCCACTCCAATTCTGTATGACATTCCAGTCGGTTCCTTCCCCGCCGTTACAGGTTGTTATTACACGCATATTATGGGCGGTAGGGTCCATTTGGCGGATTATTTCACTGCATTCTTCTGCAAACTCTTTCGGAAGTGTACTTTCGTTTTGTAATCCCCACATAATGACAGAAGGACTATTACGGCGTTCCTTTACCCATTTCCGCAAAAGGGTTTTAAAATTCTCCCTGAATTCGGGTGTGTCATACCAGATATGTGCAGAGAATTGTGTCCAGAAAAGAATGCCTTCTTTATCCCAATATTTCTGATAATCCAGGTGATGAGGTTGGTGGGCATCGCGAAAAGCATTGAATCCCGCTGCTTTTATCTGTCTTACACGTGCTGCCACCTGCTCACGACTGAAGGCATGGCTCTGCCCGAACTGATGTTCATACTCGCAAACTCCATTGAGGAAAACAGGCTTCCCATTCAAATAAAAGCGTCCGTCATTATCATTACGCTTCACCGGCCAACTAATAGTACGGATACCAAAAGGAGTTGTTACCTCTTCCGTTGTCTTACCATTACGTTTTACCATACTGGCAAGTTTATAAAGGTAAGGGTTTTCCGTACTCCATAAAACGGGATTGGTAACAGGAGATGACTGACGAATGACTTTTGTTTCACCCGCTTTGATCAATACATTTTCAGCCAACCGGAAAACGGCTTTGCCATTATCATCACTTAGTTTGTTGACAACTTCAACAGTTTCGTCCGTTGTTCCGTAATTTTTAATCTCGGTATCAATATAGACAACTTCTGCTTTATCATCATTCCAAATATGAACTCCAAAGGGTTCTATGCGGATATTATCCGTTACCTCAAGCGTAACCGGACGGAAAATACCAAAAGGCTGAGACCCCTCTGAAAAGCCCCACTCGGAAGAACAACCTCCACATACCCAGGGCATATCGGAAATTAGTTCCGGATGTTCTGCTTTTACAGTGAGATGGTTGTTTCCTGTAATATTTATGGCATTAGTTACATCTAATGTAAGCACGGTACGCCCTACGGGATGGCGGCCAAAGTTTTTACCATTTAGCTGTATACTTGCATAAGTGCCTATCCCTTCGAAGTTAAGGAAGTAACGTTGATTCGCCGTCTCAGGAACAGTAAAGTGTTTTTCGTACATGGCCGTTCCATGAAGATTACCATGAGTAAACTGGCGGTATCCGTAATAATCATCCCAGTTGTGAGGGATATTAATTATGTATGTATTCTTATCTTTCTCAGGTATGGATGTTCCTTCTGAAACAAGCCAGGTCTTCCAGTTAGCATTAAGTTCCATAACCGTACGGCGGCTTTTTACCTCCGGTTTAGGAAAGTGCACACCCGAACGCCCCAATGGTTTTGAGGTTGCTACTGCAATTCCCCGTTGGTTATATTGATTCGTTGCACAATAAAAATGATATACGACTCCTTCATAATTGATCAGATAACTTTTATGTGCAAACAGATCGTCATAATCCTTACTGGGTATGATAAGATCTTCACCTTGCCAGTCTTCCCAATGAACCAGGTCATAACTACAAGCAAATGTATTATATGCCTTATATTTACGGGAAGGATTGAAAGCTGAAAAATAGAACATGACATATACATCATCTATTTTCTGGATATGAGCATCTCCGGTGATTGTTCCTTCTGTTTCGTGGGTAAATACAGGATTACCCGGATAGCGTTTCCATTTCTTCATATCGTTGGAAAGAGCAATACCGACACGCTCTCCTTTTAAATTTGTTTCCGGATGCCGTCCTCCTGCATTATAGAACATTACAAAAGGGTATCCGAATTTCTTCTCCTTATCCCAATAAACTGTACTTTTATATTCTGTAATATTCTCAAACCACTGTGCATCTTTATCATTTGATGAAATGACTGGTTTGTCCATGGCTTCCCATTCTACAGGCAACCCCAGATTGGCTTCTTTTGTCCATGCAAGTCCTATCTTTAAAGGGCTTGTTTCGTAACCGGGCTGATCTCCACCAATATAAGTCATCCAGTATTTACCTTTATAAGGTTGAAGGCTGTAGTTCCCTCCCCAGGTGATATCAGGTAATGCTGGAAAACCGCCTCGCTGGTTTGTATCCCAGGTACCATCACGGAAAGAAAGAACGCGTCCGAGTGTATTCCATTCCAACAAATTATCACTCTCGGCAATCCAGGTTTCGTAGCCTCGCCCGTCTTTTCCTTCACGTCCGTTGTAGATAATATAGGTCATATACCACTTATCATTGTGACGAAAAACGGTAGGACAATCTATCTTATAGTTATTGGTAGCAGGAGCTATAACCAGACCGTATTTATAAGGGGTCTTTACTTGCTCATAAATTTCCGCCATGCGCTCCTGAGATACGCGGGATTGGGAAAAGACAGTTTGTATGAAACAAAAAACCAAGAATAAAACAGAATATCGCATTATATTGTATGTTATCTATAATTGATCGAACAAGTATCTACTATTTTAATAAAACATCCAGTCCATCATTTCTTCATTACTACCGAAGCCGGCATCCCGTGCAGTAACTTTACTATCCGTAATACCAAGTACCAGAGTATATCCTTTCGGGAGTAACAATTTATGCTTTCCTGCCTTAAAGTCATAGGTGTGTACATTAGCCAACGGCAATCCTTCGATCTTTATGGCATTAATAAGTTTAGGCTCAGCCTGTCCGTATTCATTGGCAGCGGCATCTGTTTCAAGAGTCGGTTTCTTTGCAAACTTACGATGATCGTCACGGAAATAACCGACTAATACGGATACGGGAGTAGATGATTCAAATTCTACCGTAGTCGCTTCTTCACGCTGCTTATCACCATCCAGATAAAAAGCATTCAGCCCTTCAAGTTCCGGTGCCAGAGCCTCTATCTTGCCTGAAAGATTGGAGAATATTTTTGCTCCTTTTGTTAGTTTTACTGTCTTATGGTTTCCAAACAGTGTAACCTTAGCAGGGGAAAGCGCTGTTATAGCAGTTTCTTTTTTGTCTGCTCCGCTAGTTTGCTTCTCTTTCAGCAAAGCCAGATTGACTTTAAAGTTCTCCAGTTCTTTTTCATAATGCGGTAAAAGCTCTTCCCATGTTTTATTATTTCCATCATCACCTCCGATAGGGATACGGCGTTGTGCTGTCTGCATGCTGTTAGCATAATAATAGTGTTCTTTTGTGAGATCAACTAGTTTACGATAATGTTCCAGGCTCTTCTCCATGTAGGGAATAGCTTCATCCAGCTTATTGATATCCTTTCCCCATTGATAGTCCAAAACCAGTTTAGCGGCTTTCACTTTCTGATTAAAAAACCAGGCAAACTCACGGTAGCAATGTATATCATTACGCAAGCGTTCAAATTCATCTTTATTGTTCTTGGCTTTTCCTTTAGCTTTTTCGATTGCTGCTACAGCTTTGTCTCCGTGTTCTGTGGCTTGTGCTATAATATCCAGAGGTAATTCACCTACATGGGGTTCTTTCTTCCATTCTTTTTCCACATACTCTATTAACTTTTCGCCCTCAGGTCCGCAACTTTCATAAAAACCGGGATAAATGGTATATTTATAAGGATTAACCAACTGGCTCATAAACATGCCTAATAAAAGGGTCTGACGGTTACCTTCTGTGATACCAAAACGGCGAAGCAGCTTCGGAGCGATTTCTCCACTCTGTTCATAGGCTTCCAGAATATTGGCAGATGCTTCTTTATCCGTTCCATAGAAACGAGAGAGTTGTTTGCTCCAATAGTTAATCTCTTGAGGACGTTCACGTTGTGATTTCCATGCATATCTTCCCCAGGTCTGATACCAGATCCAGTCACGGTAAAGTTGGAATTCACGTTCGCCATTCGGAAGTTTATCCGCTGTATAAGGCCAGTCCCAATAAGAAGATTGCGGATAAAGATGCAAGGCATTAGCTCCGTGTACATTATGCATTGCTTTTACGGCTTTTTGCACAAAATCAGGTGATCCCCAACGGAAAGGCTCCAGATTTGCAAGGATATGAACGTTACTGATATGGATACTGCCTAATGAACTTAAATCCGTATGTATCTTTGCCCACGGGCCACGGGGCTCATAAGTAGTTAATGACTCTCCATTATATTTGTGCATGGTGTAAAGGTTGCTATAAAGTGGTAAGGCTGCGTCCATCACCATTTTACAGTCCGTATCGTGTGCACGGAGTAACAATGGTGGTTCGTCTGTACGACCGAGGGCTTTTAATCCGTCTTTCACACCCGGAATGATTGTTTCGGTAAACCATTTTACATCATCTTCGTGCGTGTCCATGGCTTCGCCCAGACAGACAAGCAGTCCTACGTTCGGATATTTTTCGATAAAAGCAGCAACAGACTTACGTGTATAGTCACTGATTAAAGGAGTAATAGGACGATTACGATCCTGTGTCTTTATACCGTAATGTTCTGCAAAAGATTTTGACACAAGGATATTATAAAACATCTGGATCACGAATATGCCCCGCTTATCTGCTTCTTCCGTTAGAAAAGAAAATATTTCTTCATTCTTACGAAATGTTTCGTCATCTACTTCTACTGCGAAAGGATAATCATCCAGTCTGACAAGAGAAGCAAACGGGTGTCCGTTCCATAAATACAGGGAATTCATACGGTTTTCCACCAGCATATCCAGGTACTCTATCCATTGTTCCTTATCATAAAACCAAGGAAAACTTTCCGGAGTATAAGGATATTCATACACAGTATAACCGGGTAAATAAGTTGTTTTCTGGAGACCGACACAAGCACCCCGAAGTACCATTTCGGGTGTATCCGTTATATTTGGAAAATCGAGATTATTATAATCATTGACATGGTCTATCAATTCACGACATCCATAAAGTACTCCGCTACCATCTCTCCCACTCACTGTTGTAAGTTCTCCCTCTGTTGTTATTTTGAATCCTTCTTTCCGGATGGTTGTATCTTCAGAAAGGGATAACTTTATTATTTTTCCTTCTCCTTCACCCATATTAACCGTATATCCGGCATTGGTCAGAGCTTCTTTTAGATGTTCTGCACTATACCGAACACGCTTGGAGGCATCCGGATCAACTATAATATTTATATTCGTCTTTCCACAAGAGAAAAAGAGAATAGAGAGTATTCCTAAGAATAGTAACTTGATTTTCATTGTCGTGTATGCATTAATAATTTTTGTAATCATACAGGGAGGACGCAGAAAAAGGGCTTATGTACTCATTAGGGCAATCTCAAGTGATTGGTTTTTTGGGAAAAAAGGAGCGATCCTTTTATTAAATTGGTACGGTCCTTTTTACAGAACGGTACGGTCCTTTTACAAGAGTATACTATTAAATAAAAAAGGCTACTCAGAGGTAGCCTTCACTTGTAGTTAACATATATGTTATTTACTTCTTCACAACTTTTGTTTTTACTCCATTGACTTCTATAATATAAATGCCCGGAGTAAAGGTTGACATATTGATTTCTTTATCTGTTGTTTGTAATAATTTAGATCCTTCTAAGTTATACATATATACCTTAACGTCTTCAGTAGAATTGATATGCACCCAATCAGCAACCGGATTAGGATATACATACAAGATATCGGTATTCTTTTCATTATTTATGCCCACTACTGTTTGGAGGGAATAATAATAAGTAGTAATATTTGCATTAAAATTTTCATCTGTTCCAGTACCTACATAATTGTAGTCAAAAAGTACTTTATAATCACTTCCCGGCACGTAAAAATGTATTATCTCAGAAGAAGGTATCGTGAAATCCCAATCAGCTCCTTCTCCCCAATCAGCAATCCATTGCTTGTTTTCGAACTTAAATCTATATTTCCGGGTCATTACGTTACTTTCATATTCATAGTGATATTTTGCTGTCTCTATCCAATCATCTTCATTTGTACTTTGCCCGGCATAATATAAAGATTCTATAATATTACCATTCTCATATTTCGTTAACTCAGCAATATCTGCAAACTTTATATTATTTTCGTACTTCCAGTACCATGATTCGGTCTCATTACCTTCAGAATCATATTTATATACTTCTTCATATAGATGTTTCCAGACAGAATCAACTTTGTGTTTTTCTATTGCGTAAGTTAAATTATTAAAAGAATCATACCTATAGATGAGATCTTGGTAATAATCTCTCTCTTCATTTGAAGAATAGAAATAAGCTCTTCTATTTGATTGGATTTCACCAGACTCTAAGACACTCCAGGCTGTTTCCATTGCGACTTTGTTAACCCATTTGCCATCTTCAAATCTGCTAGACACTTGTGATATCTCTCTCCCTTTATCATCATAAGTAAATATGGCCTTGGTATTCTGCAGAAACTCACCTTTTCTCCATATACCTCCAATCCACTCGCTTGCTTCCGGGTTCCAGAAAGACTCCTGCTGAAGAATTATATTCCCGTTTGCAAACTCTTGTTCTACCTTGTTGTCATAAACCCATTTTTTACTATCCATATCCCAGATGGACATTTGCCACAAAGTTTGAGGGCCATTATTGGGAAGATAATCATATTCTTCCTTGTCTACACCAGCCCATTCGCCATTATTCCACTCATAACCTTCATATCTGATCTGTCTGTTTTCTTCATTATACTCTGCAATTTCTTTCGAGACATTCACCCAGCCCCCATTATATTCAGATATGACAATTTCAGTTACATTTCCCCTCTGATCATAGCCTTTAGTAGTTTTAGTTCTAGCTTTCCAATCTTCGTCATATTCATAACTTATCATCTCAGTTATATTTCCGTTAGTATCATATCGATAGGTATTTTTTCTTTCATAAACCCACTTCCCTCCACGGAAAACTGATATTGTTTCAGAGTCTCCTAATTTCTGATCATTATATGTAAATTCTTCTTTAACTCCCTCATTAAATTCATATGAGAAACCTGTCCTTACCAATAAATAACCATCTTCATCCCATTCAAAAGTATATTCTTCAAATTTTTCATAAGCATTGGTTTGGGGATTCCAGACTGAAAGGATATCTTTAAACGGCCATTGGTTTTCATAGAAAGTAAATTCCTTTTTTTCCTTATACCCGTCATATCCTACGTAAACAAGACTATCTAAACGCTCTTTTTGCACTTCAGCCCGGATTTTTACCATTCGCTGGCTCATTGACCATTCGTTTCTAATCTTTCCAGCTTGTTCTTTTGAATGTTTTCTCAACTCCTGAACTTTCTGCTGGTGGGAGAATAACAAACTTTTTGAAGAAAAGGGAACTAATTTTAGCTCCTCTTGCTTTAATTTTTTAGAGATGCCTGATTTCTTTTCTCCAAATACTTTTTCAGTTAGAGAGTCTGCTCCGGCATAAGATGAGAATAAAGGAATACATAGAATTAAAAGTAAAATAATTCTTTTCATACTCAGATTTTTAATAGGTTTAACAATAGTAAATAATTTCCAACGTCTGTATTTCCAATAATAGGGATACAGACAGCTCAAAATTAATATTTATTTCATATAAACACTATTACTTAAAGAAAAAATACATCATATTCCTGATTTCTTATAATAACCTGATTAAAAGAATATTAAATTAATAAAAGCAATACATATTATTTATACAGATGATAAGATTATTTACATACACCTTTGTCTTATTTTATCAAGTGTGGAATATCAATATAGATGTCTTATTATTTCTTCTTAGGAGCAAACAGACGGGTCATTAGAAAACCAACCAGAAAAATTACAATTGTTCCAAATACAATCGTCAGGTTTGCATGGAATGGACTACGGAATTCACTCCAAAATCCATCCGTAAAGAATACAGGTGAAAGGCTCATCCACATTACAACAATCACTCCACAGATAGTTCCGATAATCGCATCTATATTGCGCACCTTTTTACTTAGATATCCCAGTAGGAAAAGCCCCAACATACCACCACTAAAAATAGATGATAACGCCCACCATGCATCCAAAGCACTCTTTACCTGTAAAAAGGCTATTGCAACAAAAATCCCTAATATGCCAATCAGAAAGTTGAATATATACAGAACTTTCACAGACTGTTTGTCCGTTGCTTTTTTATTGATAAATCTTTTATAATAATCTGTCAACAGGATAGTTGCAGAGCTGGTTACACTTGTTGCTACAGTACTCATTCCTGCTGCGAATATGGAAGCGATCAATAGTCCGGTCAATCCCATAGGTAACTGATGAACAATAAAATAAGGAAATACAAAATCACCGTCTATCCCTGCCGGAAGTAAGTCTGGGCGTGCTTTATAAAAAGCATATAGAGCTGTTCCTATCAAAAAGAAAATAGCGGATACAGGTATAAAAAGGTATCCGCCAAACAGAGCAGAAAATTTTGCACTCTTTTCGTTTTTAGCTGTCAAGTAACGTTGAACATAGTTCTGGTCGATACCGTAATTCTGTAAATTAATGAATATTCCATAAATAAGACACACCCAAAAAGTAGATTCCGTCAGGCTCGGGCCAAAACTCCCTAAAGAAAATTTGTTATCGGCAACTGCAATATCCCAGAATTGTTTTGGACCTTCAGGCATCTGGAAAAGAAGTACAAATACACATACTAAAGCTCCTCCTATTAAAATAAATCCTTGTATGGCCTCTGTCCATATCACAGCTTTTATTCCCCCCATCATAGAGTAAACAGTAATTGCGATTGAAGTACAAACTATGATAGTTTTGATATCCCAACCTAACAATGCATTCATCGGTAGTGCCAGCAAATAAAGTATAGATCCCATACGGGCAATCTGCGTTAATAAATAGCATGTGGAAGCATACACACGTGCCCACGGCCCGAAACGACGTTCCAGAAAGGAGTAAGCAGATACACTTCCAAGACTTCTGTAAAAAGGAACAAAGTATTTGGCAGCAAAATAAGAGGCCACAGGGATAGAAAGACTAAACACAAAGGCATTCCAATCACCCATATAAGCTTTTCCCGGATATCCCAGATAACTAATGCTACTTACATAAGTGGCAAATATACTCATGCCGACTACCCAGCCGGGCAGGCTTCGACCTGCTGCTGTCATTTCATCACTGGTACGTTTCTTTTGGAAAAAAGAACAACCGAAAACTACTACTCCACCGGTAAAAATAACAAAGATGATGATATCAAGAATAGTCATGGGGATTTATGGTTTGGTGTTTGGAACTAATCAAGTTTATTCATTTAAATTAGATTATGATAAAAGACGAACAAAAAGCGTTGGTGTACTCAATTAACAGAGGAGAGAAACAGAAATATGCATACAAAAATGAGGCAAGCCGATTATTCAGCCTGCCTCATGTGTGAACTCTAAGTATTATCATTTATTCTACTTTTATATTGAACCGGTAAGTTCGGGGTACACTTCCTGCTGAAAGAACAGAAGTAGTACCACATTCAGCCATCAATGCTTTCAACTCTACAGAATCTGTTCCTTTAAATCCTGTTTTTGGAACATAAACCAGGAAGGTTTCAAAAGGATATTCATCCATAGCAACAACTTCACAACGGGATGCATGGGTTGCAGGAGTAGTTATTTCAAAGTCCCGGGGAGAGAAGCTCCAATTGATAAAGTAACTATAGGATACTTTATAATCTTTAAGTTTCACATTTATTTCTGAGACATTGGTAGGTGTTACTTCTTTTTTGACATCTATCTTTATACGCATGATATTTTTTGTATTAGAAGAACTTAAGCCTAATGCATCCGATTTATGTGTAACAAGTATCTCAGCATAATCCATTCCTATGAAATCTTTTTTAGGAGTATAGCAGTATACAAATTGCTCCGGAAGTGTTTCTACACACAGTACTTCACTCCCCGTCCCGTTATAAGGCTCTTTAGAAACTGAATACTCATATTCTTTATTAATATCAATGCCGTATTCCAGAGGAACATTCACTTGGGTTTGCGTATAAACCTCTGTTACAGAAGATATATCTGAATCCTGAAGCTCCGAACAATCTTCATCGCTCTCACATCCAACAAATAAGACGGCTATTAATAAGGAAAAGGAAAAAATTAACTTTGTTTTCATCTTTATTAAATTTTTAGTATACATTTAATAAATGAAGAAAATACTTATATACTGCATAGAAGATTAAAAGATTTAGAGAGAAATCTATGAAACATAAATCAATCCAAGTATAAGGTTTCCAATGCTTTCTTTACCTTTTCCCTTTCCGGCTCTTCAAATTTATAGAATGGCGCAGCAAGATGATCATTGCACACTCCTAATAAGCTAAGTGCACATTTTACACCTTTCAAATAGCTGCTTCCATACTTTCCTACCGTATAAATAGTAGTTGATATCTGCATTACTATCTTTTGCAGGCGACGCACTTCTTTTATGTTTTCTGCCACTGCTGCATTGTATAAATCTACGTAGAGCCTGGGAAACATGTTAGCTCCTCCGTTAATGCCACCATGTCCTCCCATCATTACAATCTCTCCGGTAATTTCTTCCGGGCCGACAAGCATCGAAAAGTCCGGCCTGTCTTGCATTACAGTCATTACGCTCTGGAAGTAAACAGCATTGGCCGAGCTGTCTTTAAAGCCTATTACCTTTTTGTTGTCAGCAATACGCCGGATAGTTTCCGGTGCAAAGCTTACTTTGGTATGGCTTGGCATATTATACAGGAAAAGCGGTAACGGTAATTGCTCTACCAAATCGAGATAAAACTCTGCTAGTTCTACCTGGCTGGGTGCATAATAATAAGGAGGGGCGGAAACTACTCCGTCAGCTCCATATTCCTCTGCCAGACGGGCAAGGTTGATACTTTCCGTAATGCTTGTATCGGATATGCATACCAAAAGAGGCAGGCGTCCACGGTTGATCCGGCTCGTCTCTTGTATCATTTGCTTACGGAGATTATAACTTATGCTTTGAGCTTCCCCCGTAGTACCAAGGATGAAAAGTCCATGTACACCCCCTTCGATAAGTCGCTCTACCAATCGTTCAAGGCCTTCGACGTCGAGTGTATTATTATCTAATAAGGGAGTAACAAGAGGAGGAATGATGCCCCGCAAAGGAGCAGATGATATAAGTTTGTTCATGTTGAGTATCTTTTTTATTACGTTCTATAATTTTTAGAAAGAAGACGATAGGAATATTAGATTGTACTCAAAACCTTATAAACAATCCGAATAAAACGACGGCAAATGACAACAAATAAATATTTGACCCCTTATTATCTCCAACTTATTATCTATATTTGCCATTAACATTTGCAAAATAACTAATTTATAAGTTTATGAGAAACCTATCTTTAACATTCTTAATACTATTATTCATGGTATCATGTAACACCCCTACGGTCACGAAACCTTACAATGAAGGGATTAACATTACTCCTAAACCCGTTGAGATGACTACAAAGGAAGGTAATTTCAAGTTATCTCCAAACGTAACATTCGTAGCCACCGACAACGGAGCTGAAAAAGTTGCAGCTTTCTTTGCTGCCAAGATAAAAGCATCTACCGGATATGACTTAAACGTTCGGAAAGATCTACCGGCTTCAAATTATATTAATCTTGCTATTGAAAACGAATTGCCTGTAAATAATGAAGGATATCTTCTGGATGTTACTCCCGATCATATCAATATCAGAGCTACCACTCCACAAGGTCTATTTTATGGCATGCAGACCGTTATGCAATTGCTGCCTGCTGAGATAGAAAGTTCTACTTTAGTTAAGGGGATTGACTGGGCTGTTCCCGCTGTTGAAATAAAAGATGAACCCCGTTTCCGTTACCGCGGAATGCATCTGGATATTTGCCGCCATTATGAAGGTGTGGATTTCATCAAAAAGCAACTTGATGTGTTATCACTCTTTAAAATAAACAGACTTCACTGGCATCTGACTGACGATCAGGGATGGCGAATTGAAATCAAGAAGTACCCTGAATTAAGTCAGGTTGCAGCAAAACGTGTAGAAGGGGAAGGTAACACTTACGGCCCGTATATATTTACTCATGAACAGGTGAAAGAAGTGGTAGCTTATGCTAAAGAGCGTTTTATTGAAGTAATACCAGAAATAGAACTTCCCGGACACGCTGTTGCTGCCATAGCTACTTATCCTGAACTCTCTTGTACAGGCGAATCAATACCTGTGCGCAACATCTGGGGAGTATCTACAGACGTATTCTGTGCCGGAAATGAAAAAACATTTGAGTTCCTTGAAAATGTAATAACCGAAGTAATGCCTTTATTCGAAAGTGAATACTTCCATATTGGAGGAGATGAAGCTCCTAAAACCCGTTGGGAAGCTTGTCCAAAATGTCAGGCACGCATAAAGGCTCTCGGACTAAAAGGAAATAAAGAGCACTCGGCAGAAGAGAAATTGCAAAGTTATTTTGTTCAGCGTATTGAAAAGTTCCTTGTTAAGAACAATAAGAAAATGATTGGTTGGGATGAAATTCTGGAAGGCGGACTGGCTCCTACTGCTACTGTAATGAGCTGGCGTGGTGAAGAAGGTGGAATTGCCTCAGCTAATATGGGACATGATGTAATAATGACCCCCGGTCCATGGCTCTATCTGGACAAATATCAGGGAGATTCAAAATTATTACCTGTTACTATCGGTGGTTATCTTCCCTTATCAAAAACTTATGGTTATGAACCCATACCTGAAAAAATCAATGAAGATAAAAAACATCATATTTTAGGTGCACAGGCAAATATATGGACAGAATACAAATATGATGGCAGCATGATGGAACATGATATCTATCCACGTATCATTGCACTTGCTGAACTAACATGGACTCCGAAAGAAAAGAAAGATTATACGGATTTTGAGCATCGTATCGACAACCAGCGTGTGCGTCTTGACATGCATGGGATTAACTATTATATCCCACTTCCTGAGCAAAAAGGAGCTCCTTCCTGTGATTTTGTAGCATTTACCGATCAGGTTACTTTAGAGTTTAAAACTACAGAACCTGTCAAGATGGTGTATACCACAGATGGCAGTGAGCCGGGACTAAACTCTACTGCTTATTCACAGCCCCTTACTTTCACAGACAACACTACTTTAAAAATACGTTCCGTACTGATGTCTGAGAAAATGAGTCCGGTCCGTACAATCACTGTTGAAAAACAAACTCTTTCTCCCTCTACTGCTAAACAAGCTGGAGCAAAAGAGGGTTTGAAGGCTGAATATTACAAAGGACTTGCAAGAACTGTAGCCGAACTGGACGGTAAAACTCCAAACGAAACTGAATATGTAGCTGCTCCTCAAAATGGACGTTACAGAGTGAAAGACTATCTGGAAGTGTATGAAGATGATCTTTGGAGTACTGTGATGACCGGATATATCAACATTCCGGAAGATGGTGTTTATTATTTCAGCACCGATCAGGAATTCTGGTTAGACGGAAAACTTTTTATTTCTAATGAAAAAGGTAATGAAGGTACTGCAAGAAGATTTTCACGCAGTGATCGTTCAATTGCACTGACTAAAGGATATCATCCTATAAAATTAGTACGCCTGGGAGCCATCTTTGGCGGTTGGCCTACTCAATGGGATAATATGATGTTATTCATACGCAAGGCAAATGAGGCTGAATTTAAAGTAGCCGGAAAAGAATATTTCCTGTAAAATAGTTAGAATACATATAAATAAGCTTTACAAAGGTTGAATTTTAATTCTCTACAAATTAAATAGAAAATTAAAATTCAACCTTCTTTACATATTGTTTCACTCTGTAAAACATTTTGTCACTCTAAAAACTTATTTAGCTGAATTTTATAATTATTCTCTCTTTCTACCTGTTTTTTTGTAAGTTTGCATAGCAAAGATACCTGTTCATATTCTAAGTATTGAGGATGTAGATTATGCAAAAAGCATTATTATATTTTCTTCTTTTGTTTTTTATTGGGCTTTCACGATCATCAGCACAAACCCCGGAGCTTAAAAACATAATGAGCTTGTCAGCTGAAAAGCTATTCGGGAAAGGAAATGAATATCTGGAAAAGGAGAAAGTTGACTCAGCTCTGATTTATTACATTGTTTCATCCGGAAAATATACTCCACAATCAGATATAAAGGAAAAAGACTTTGCTGTACAATCCCTCATAAAAGCAGGAGATATCTTTTATAAACAAAATAATTATCACAAAGCATTAGAAACCTATTTCAAGGGGTTCAAAATCTGTGAAAATGAAAATATCCGCAACTATCTTCCCCAGCTATATAATTATATGGGAAACATTTACAACAAGTTCAAAGATTACGAGCGGGGCAAAGACTACTATATAAAGGGGTTAAAAATTGCCAGGGAGATAAATAATGCAGAAATAGAATGGAAAATCCTAACTAATCTGGTTGGTATATATTGTTATGGCCTCTTGGAAGATGATACAAAAAAAGCACGGTTTTATTATGAACAGGCGAATAAAGTGGAACTTCAAAACTATCCTTTGCAAAAATATTATAGCCTGTTAAACCTGGGATATATATATAATCTAGAATTGAAGTTTGACTCGGCTTCCTTATATTATCAGAAATCTCTCGATTACGCAATACAGGCAAAACTGGATTCGCGATACATATCTTCAGCCTCTACCGAACTGGCTGTTCTATATGAAAGGCAAGAGCAATATAACAAGGCATTACAGTATCATCTTTTCAGTAATAAAGTAAATCAGGAAAGCGGGCAAACGGAAATGATCATGTACAGTCTGCAAAACCTATCGATTATTTACGGTGAATTAGGAGACAAAAACAAAGCTTCCCAATACCGTAACCAATATTTGAATCTCTCCGATTCTATTTTTAATCTTATGGAATTTAACCGGGTAAAAAACTCTCAACTTATTTATGAGATGGATAAGGTTAATGAACAGCTTGATTCTCTGAATGCGGAAAAAGAAGAGAGTGAATCAAAATTACAGCTACAAAGACGTATATTGCTTATTGTATGTCTCGGCTTATGTCTGCTTGCAGTAATGCTGATTGCAATGTATATACAGAAAAGAAAACTGGAAAATGCTTATTTTGATCTCTTCGAAAGAAACAATGAGATACTCCGTTCGGATAGAGCCAACCGGAAAATGCGAATGGAATACGAACAAAAACTAAAAGAAGAGAAAGAAAAGTCACAACACCTGATAAAGGAATTAAAACACATAGGATATGAAAAAGAAGAAGAGTATATATCAAGTTTAGTAAATTCTGATGATCATTCGAGGGCAGGGATGAGCGATGAACAAAAGAAAAAGCTAATAAAAGATATCAATGAAGTCATGGAAAATACCCTGGAATTCTGCAAATGCGACTTCAGCCTTAATTCTCTGGCTACATTATTAGGCACAAATACCAAATACATTTCACAGATAATAAATGAAGAATATAATAAAAATTTTCGTACTTTTGTCAACGAATACCGTATCAAAGAAGCAAGTTTACGACTACAGAGTACTGCAGAATATAGAAATTATACCTTAAAGGCCATAGCTGAAAGTGTAGGATATAAATCTCATACTACTTTTATCTCAACTTTCAAAAAGATAACCGGTATTAATCCGTCGACTTATAAGAAAATAGCTGAAAAACAAAATAAAACAACGACATCTCCTCTTTAAATTACAGATTCTTGAAAATGAAATTATTATTTTCAAGATAAACCGTTATTTCTTTTATATTTGTTTCCATTAGCAATTAACTTATATATTTATGAAGAAAGTATTACTTTTATCAACCTTTTTATGTGTTTTCTCCATATATTCTCAGGGGAAAAGCAGAGAATTAAAAAGTAGCCGGGAAATAACAGAGAATAAGTTCAAAGTTCTGGACAACGCAAACGGATACGCAGAAAATGTATCTTCAAATGGGCAGTATGTTGCAGGAACTTCCGGTCTTGGTTTTCTATGGGATTTAAATGATGGTACAATCGTTCCTCTTGAACCTATGGTAGCTGATACAAATACTGAAGCACTGGATGTTAACTCTTCCGGTACAGTAGCAGGTTTCTTCAAAGATCCGGAAACAATTATAAAAATTACAGATATTGGAGGTAATGTAGTCCGCACAGAACCTGCAACGATGGCAGGCATCTGGAAAGAAGGTGTATGGCAAAGCCTTGGATTAGGCACCTTTCGCCCGGAAGACTTAAATAAAGATTACCATGGAAGCACAGCATCTTGTATTTCGGAAGATGGTAAAGTAGTTGGTGGCTGGGTATGGGCATCACGCTTAGCCCCTATTGTATGGACTTATAATGAAAACGAGAATACATGGAATTCTACAGAATATTCACTTCCGGAAAATGAAGTATTCGATGCAAAAATAACTTGTATGTCTTCTGATGGATCAATTGTAGGAGGATGGATTAAAGATGCAGACGGAGGGCGCAGGCCTATTCTGTGGAAATCACCAACAGAACCGATTATAATTGGAGACGTCCAGATAGGAAGTATTGATGATAGTTGTAACGGCATAAGTGATAATGGCAGATATGCTGCCTTCAATTCTTCGAGTAAAGCCGGTATTTACGACATCGAAAATGGTACTATTGAATTTACTGAAGGTCATCTAGATGCTATGGCTGCCGGTATGACCTGCGTAACTAACAACGGTATAGGATTTGGTTATTCTGACTTCTTCCACTTTTTAACTGGAAGATGGAGAACTGCTTTCGCTTATTCAAAATCATTGGGTTTTATGGATATGGGTGATTTCGTTACAACTTTCGCTCCCGATATGGATATTCCGGCAGACATGGTATTTGATCCTGCTGCTAAAGATCTGAAAGTGCCAATGAACATTACCGGTGATGGTAAAGTTATTGTGGGCTATACTGGTCCCAGCAATGTAATGAGAAAGTCTTGGGCCATGATGATTGCAACCGAACTTATTATCTATAACAAACCGAACAATCTTACCGCAAACGTTACAGAGCGCAATAAAGTAACTCTGTCATGGGAAGCTCCTGAAACAGATCCGGAGAATGAATTGAAAGGTTACAGAATATTTATGGATGGAACAGCGATAGAAGACATAGAATCCACTTTACTTACCTACGTAAATCAAGCTCCAAACGGCAAACATAACTATCATGTAGCTGCCATATACGAAAACGGTATTTCTCCAGGAACAAATACAGTAGTAGTTTCTATTGTAGATACATATGAAATTCCGCTATTTGAAAATTTTGAATCAGGCAGTTTTGAAACAAATTACTGGACTCCTTCTGCTGAAGCATCCAAATGGACTATAAGTATATTGCTTAATACGGGTATTCAAGGTAAAGGAGTAAGATGTGAAAACTGGGAGAGCCCTTATAGTGATGGACTGATTTCTCGTCCCTTGGATGCCAATGATTTGGAGCAGGTTTATTTGACATTTGCACTTCGCTCTACCGGTTATAATGACCCGGCTGAGTATAAAGATACCCTAAAAGTAGAAATCTCAGATGGAGATAATTGGAGAGTGGTTAAAGAATATTTAGGCACGCGCAAAGAAACTACATACGGTATCGAATCCCTTGACCTATCAGAACTGGCAAAAGGAAAATTATTCCAGATACGTTTCCGTGTAGTGGGCACAGGAGATTCAAGAATATGGGATCTGGACAACATACGAGTTGATACTGTAAAAGAAACAGGACTGGCTGCTGACGATATTATCGGTCTTATTAAAGATGATTCGGCTCTGCTGGCATGGAAAAACCCAACAGAAGCTTACGAATTATCTTATGAGCAGACTCCATTATACAACGGGGCAATAGGAAATGACGGAACTCCTTTCATTGCTGCTATCGCATACGATGAAAAAGATTTAGAACTGTACAAAGGTCTTTATCTGACATCAATCACAGCCTACATCAATCAAAATGTACCTGATCAGGAATTGAAGATAGGTCTGGCAATCTTTGAAGATGGAACTAAGTCCACACAAGATATTACAAATTTCATTCCAAATGCGTGGAACACATTCGAACTGGATCAGCCTGTATTAATTGATGGTGCAAAATCGTTAACATTTGGAATTGATGTAATAACGCATAATCTGCAAGAGTTACCTATAGGAACAGATAGTAATGAAAATAATATACCGGCAATTGACGGGAAGGGTAACATATATTCGGAAAACGGCGGATTGACATGGGCTAAATTATCCGACCATGTAAATCAATATACAAATCTTCCTTTAAGAAGCAACTGGTGCATTGTAGGTAATGTAACTACTTCTGCAACTCCTTCAACAACACCTGTTAAAGATGAAAATATAGCAGGATATACTCTATACCGCAATGGTGAAAAAATTAGTGATAATTTGCTTTACCTGCCACAGTTTGTTGACAGCACTGCCACAGAATTGGATACATATGTTGTAAAAGCGTATTACTTAGACGAAGGTTTATTCTCACCTGAGTCAAAAGAATATATCCTGAAATTACCTAATGGTACAAATATATCCAATAACAGCTCTGAGAATCAACTTATTGTTTATCCGAATCCGGCTACAGAATATATCCGCATCGAAGGAGATTACAGCAAAGCTACTTTGATGGATGTCAACGGTAAAGTGATTTCTACAACACCTAATAATACAATCGTACCGGTTAACAATTTACCGGCAGGAATGTACTTACTGGAAGTAACAAATCAGAAAGGAAAAGAAGTCCATAAAATTGTGATTAGTAAATAACACATCATCACTTAATACAAAACGGAGACTGAATTTTAAGGAGACTTACAATTCAGTCTCTTTGCTTTTTATACAACACAAAAACAAGGAAAGAAAAACTTCATAAGACCAACCGCAACTCTCAGGACGACGTTAACGAATGCCGTTGCTTAACTAAAAATAATAGATAGAAAAAACTCACCCAAGTTTATTTTTACCCTTATGCATCGTCATAAGGGTAAAATAAAAAAGACATTATTTCTTTTATATTATTTCTAATATATTATTTAAGATGCAG